>Ga0157369_10001058_pt1 | contig 34761 bp, 33 predicted proteins | sample C25metaG_FD_113461 | JGI IMG/M metagenome (GOLD analysis project Ga0157369, IMG submission 113461) | Corn rhizosphere microbial communities from Kellogg Biological Station, Michigan, USA - C2-5 metaG | ecosystem: Host-associated > Plants > Roots > Rhizosphere > Soil | place: USA: Michigan... | reverse complement strand
GTGCTACCGCTTTGCCCTAGAGATTCGGTGTCCCTACAATGATGTCGCCAGCTATTCCTCTGTGCGCACGCGCACCGGGGCTTACGACGACAAGTAGCCCATAAGGGAATCGAACCCTTCTTACCGGGGTGAAAACCCAGCGTTCTTACCACTAAACTAATGGGCCATGGTGGGCCAGCTACCCCCGCTTCCCACGGTTTTTCCGTGGTGCGCTGGACTAAGCCCTTGGTGTCGCCCGCCTGGGACTCAACGTCCCGCGCAACGACTTGTTACTTCATACTACACGACATTCTGATGAATGTCAAGCGCGAGTGACGGGATTCGAACCCGCTAACAACGGCAAGCTTCAATCGCTCGACCGCTATTCCTGTGAGTTGGTAAACCACAAATTTTACACGAGCAGGTTACACAGTAACCGTGTTCGTTCAGCTTACCCGTCCATATTTCAGAATTTAGACAGTGATTACACTTCGTCTTCAGCTTCTTCATACGGTCTGTACGGGAGTCGAACCCGTCACACCCGCTCGACAGGCGGGAGTTTTACCGATAAACTAACAGACCTTTCATACGTTCTGATCCGATGACAACATGCACATACTAACTCGCATTTCGCAATCTCTTCAAGAATGCGAGCCTTACTATATGCCTTTCGTACTAGATCGCTAACGTTCGCTAGCTTGTTATCTTCGGGGTGTTCCCAATCCATTGCAGCGAAGTGGAAATGTCGGCCACAATCAACACATGGCCCATTCTTCAAGCTTCGTGCCCATTTAACTAACTCAGCGCGAGCGGCTTTGTTTCGTGCATCCTCGTTGGTTTTGTTGTCGATGTAGTATTGTCGCCTACGCTCTTTCGAACACAACTTACACCATACTTGATTCTTCCAGAAATCATCTTCTAGCTTTTTTACCTGACATTTCGAACACGTCTTCACACTAATTCATGTTCGTTGTCAGTGACAATCAAGTAGTGACAATCCAGTGCCTTAAGCCACTAGACGACACCCGCTAAGGCGACCCGTACCGGACTTGAACCGGCGACCTCTGCCGTGACAGGGCAGCGTTCTATCCAACTGAACTAACGAGTCGAGTGTCAGACTTGTTACTCCTAGTTGCCAAGAGTATCTGACATGTGCAACAGATGCGGGAGTAGGGGTCGAACCTACATCATCCTGGTTCAAAGCCAAGTATCCTGCCATTAGACGATCCCGCATTGATTAATCGAGAAGAATATCCAGATCAGCGACAACCTTTTGTAAGTTATCGATCCGTTCTTGTTCTCGCGAAAGGATGTTCTTCGCTTCACCTATATTAGCATTCGCCTGTTCGATACCGTGAAGAGCAATCTTCAAGATTCGAAGTGCTGTTTCGCGAACTTCATCCTTGTGTTCCATATCACTTATTAGTGACACGTCGTGCATGTATTCAAGGCAATGTCCAAAGTTTTGTTGAACATTTCCAATTGTCAAATGTATGCTGAGAGATTCGAACTCCCATGGTGTTCTCCACCAAACTGTTTTACAGACAGCCGCGACCAACCGTATTCGCCTAGCATACTCAATCACTTGTGCGCCTCACCGCAATTACGTAGTCTCGACCTACCAAGCGATTAGTGCCAGCAGTAGGAATCGAACCTACCGTGTCAGAGACGGCGGTTTTACAGACCGCGTGCCCACCTTGGGCTTACTGGCATGGCCGGGTTAAGACATCCTGCACGAATGGCGTAACCCGTAGACTGAGCCTTTGCGCGTGGACGCCGTATGCAGATAGGTTTGCGACCTAATGGCACCACTATTGGCCTCTCTCAGTAAGTTGCAGAACTAGGATTCGAACCTAGACTAGAAGATTCAGAGTCTCCTGACCTACCATTAGTCTATTCTGCATTAGTTACCGTGTCGTTAAGCCCTCTCCACTATTGACGACATCGCCCCGCGCCCTATGCTTCGACGCTCACTTAACCGGACTTGTGAGCGCCTGTCTCGGCTCTACGATGGGGACTCCACCACCAGGGGGCTTACGCCCACTGTCACCATTTCAGGTGAAGACTTATTACGTAAGGATTGGTAGCCCTTACTCGTCTTTATCTTCGTGTTCTACCGGCGTTTCAGCACTAAATGCGCCGAAGTGGGTAGACCAGATTGCATAAATGCTCATGAATCCAACGAACCAAAGAGCATCCTTAAGAAGGAACCAGATGATCGAACAGGGGATGATCCAAACAATGAAGAGCCAGAAGTTAATTGCCCTTCGCAATCTCGCATTCGTCTTGAGAACGAAACGATCTGGTGGCCCATAAAAGATTCGCTTCCACACTACATTTCTTCTTTCGATAGATAGATATCAAGTTGTGACCCGAATGCGAAACCATCATCGTAATACGCTTGATAAAGCGGGTCTACAGTTTTCGCTTCTTTCACACCATGTTGTGCGTCCCAAGCGCCTGCACGAAAATATTCTCCCGGTGCATCACGAGGATCAACAAAACGATCTGCATCAAACCACGGTGTATCTGGTGGAAGAACGGACATCTCTTCTATTACAAGTCGGGCAAGTAGGATTTGAACCTACGACCTCTCCCGTCCGAGGGGAGTACGCTAACCAGGCTGCGCCATTACCCGAAGCGGTATTCAACAAAGTCCTGCCGCTAAGCTACTCTCGCAAGTGAGAGATTCCCTTGTTAATACCGTGGGACAGTTATCACCGCGCATGTCCAGGCGGGTCGTACGAGTCAGAGCAGCGAGATTCGAACTCGCGGACACCCGCTTCCAAGGCGGGGATTGAACCAGGCCCAACTCTACTCTGTTATCTGTTTTCAAGGATCAAGATGCGAAACTTAATCGCACCGTCGCGCTGCTTGTGCTTGTAGATCGGCTCACCCGTTCCTGACACACAATCGAATTCCCATTCCTGTTTTCCGATGGTGTACTTGTCGGGGAAGTTTCCAGTTTTTCTAATCTTTCGCATGATCTAACTCTAGCACATAAAGATGGCAAGCGTCAAGGATGTATCAGCGAGAGACGTACTGCACATCAAGATGTACGTTGCTTAAGTTCTCTTTCACGACCGGTCTAAGCAACATTACACCTACGCCGCTAGCTAACGCAAGCTGTCACGCGATCAACGGGCTGTCTCTTGATGGTTTCTCTAGAATCCGCCATCTCATCCCTACGCTACGTTCCTGCGATATTCGCTAGTGCCAAATGGAGTGCAAGGGATTCGAACCCTCGTAGGCGGGAGCTACCCTGTTTGAATTCCAATTACGTCTATGACGTTGCAGAATCGAACTGCACACATGCACCAGCATGAACAACGGAATCGAACCGTCAACCTTCCATTCACCCCTCTTCTCTCTGGCTAGGCAGTCTGTCACCAGGGAACCCCTGTGCGTTCCCGCCCTAAACACCTGAGAGAGTAGTACCCCGTGAGAGATTCGAACTCCCGACTTTCGGCTTCGAAGGCCGCTGCTCTGTCCACTGAACTAACGAGGCTTATGATGGACTGCACAGGAATCGAACCTGTAACCTTGGCGTTAAGAGCGCCCTGCTCTGCCTATTGAGCTAGCAATCCGAATGCCCTTGATGAAGCCCATAATGAACCAGGACGGGTCGGGCATTAATTGTCATGCACAAAGACCGCTGCTTCATTCGAGAGAACAATGCTCGTTCCCCAACGTCCGCTTGGGTCTTGCTGCTTGTAGAGCGCAACTGGTGCCATATGCGCCAGCTTTGCATCCAGATCGCAGTAAATCTTAAAGCCTGCTTCTCGAATCTTGATAGATAAATCCATGTCTTCAGCGCCCTGAGTCGAATCCTTGAATTCACACCAAGGGTCGGGGATCGCATCCAGAACATGTTTCCTGATAAGCATACCAGGCTTTCCGCAGGCATCGATTTCGATCAACCCTTCGCCACCATCGGGAAGAGTAACAACTTCAAGACCGAAGTTCTCTTCGATGCCAGTCTGTCGATAGATGACAGGAGGATACGGCGGAAACTTCTTACTGGTCAATGCACATACGACATCGACATTGTGATCGAGTAGCTGCGTTAAAAGGTTCGGATCAAAACGATGATCGTCATCCATCAGGAACAGCCATTCACCCGTCATGTTGCGGATGAATTCGTTGGTGTTGTATGCCAAGTAGACACCACGTGACCAACGCATTACTGTCCCTTGAGGGACATCCAAACCTGTGATCGAAACAGTGAAGTCACTAAACCTGGCAATGTGATCAGTATAGATACCAATCGTCCCGGCTGGATGATCCTTCACTTCCGACTTTAGCTCTCTATCATGCATAGTCCCCCCGGTAGGATTCGAACCCACAACTCATGGCTTAAAAGGCCCGTGCTTTACCGTTGAAGCTACGGAGGGATAAATGCAAGACAAGGGACTCGAACCCTTACGCCGTTAGGCAACAGTTTTTGAGACTGTCATGTCTACCGATTCCATCAGTCTTGCTCGTCTACGGTCAGCTTTCGCTCAGTTCGCCCCGATTAGGTATCGGTTGACGAGACGTTTCTGCCATCTACGACTGCACTTCAGTGCATGTTACCCGTTACCGGCTATATCCCGGCGCGTTTACCATTTCGCCATTCCCCCGTGAGTGGGGGAAGTAGGATTCGAACCTACAAAATAACAAGTCAAAGAAGCTAGTACCCCTCGTCGGATTCGAACCGACACTGAGACGGGTTTAAACCGTCGTCCTCTGCCTATTGGGATAGAGGGGCATAAGTACCTCACAAAGAGGTACCAGAAAACTAACAACTACCAGTAACGACTAGTCTAAGCGTTGGAAGTCCACCCGAGCCGAAATATTCGACTTGCTGTGAAGTGTAAGCAGTATGTGACTTACATCCTGTCGCGCTTAAAAAGTATTGCTGACCAGATACTAGACCACCGAAGGTGTAAGTACCATTGCTATCAGAAAATGTCGAACCCGAGCCATTCTGATAACTCCAAATAGAAACTCTCGCACCACTAAACGCAGCACCGTTAGAACTATAAACGGTACTACCTGACGCCGTAAATGCATTGGCGATAGCGATGACGATCAAAGCAACGAACGTCGCAACTGCGAGCATAATACCAAGCTTGCGCATGCAATCTCCATTTGTAGCAGGAAAATCCCTACTGGCTCCGATTGGCATAGTCGGTTGCGCGTGGATGCCGGACTGACACCGGCTAGATCATCTTCCACCGACACGGATCAACTAAGACAGTAAAGATAAGGCACCTGTGGGACTCGAACCCACGTACTAGCTTTTGCAGAGCCATACCTCGCCTCTCGGTCAAGGTGCCAGGAGCCGCTACTACACTCTCCGAGTGCGCCAGCGGCATGACTTACATCTTACGCAATTGTGCTTTGGTCACGATACGTGTGTGCTTTCGAATTCGCTGATTCGAATTCACATCTTGCATGTTACCACAAGCGGGACATGACGCACGCTTCGCAAAACCTGCGACACTCTTGCCGCTTCCTTTGCATTGTACTTTCAGCATTGTCATATCTTGCCTTCCTGTCAAATGAATGGAGATGGCGAGAATCGAACTCGCGTCTTACGAATGAATGAACTGTCTCTACGAGCGTAGACGTTACCCGCCACGGTAGTGCCTTACAGGGTATTACGTGAGACTCGTAAGTTGACACCCGAATGTTCTAGTCCGAATCTCCAAAACTAGAAGCAGGGCGCTAGCTGCGACTTAGGCTGCTAGAGCAAGCTGTGAATCTGCTTGTATGGTTTGAGTGTTTTAACGTCGCCACACTCACGACGGCTCGCAACAAGAACATCCTAACTTCGCAATCGAAGCCATGACATCCCCAAGTTAAAGGCTCGCTATGCCTATGTCAGTCCCGACTACACGGCTTTCGGTTAATCCAGGTTACCACGTAGCCCGTAAGGAAGGTTAGGAGAATCACTTCCCGAACCAAAACTCTCCATGGTTACGTCTACGAATTGCAGTCCTTCGTTTCCGTGGTCTATGCCAGCGCATAGGGGAGTCCGCCTTATTGTGCATCGCCTCCTGCCGGTGAACCGGCTATCGACTCGATGCTATCGACAGAGAAGGAATCGAACCTTCACATACTGGTTTATCAGACCAGCGCGTTCTACCATTTCGCCACCTGTCGTGGTGGCAGCAACTAGGACAAGCCTAGCGCCGCCGAGGTTCGTGCAAGAGTATTACCACCAATTTGTCTCGCTACTTCCTGACCATCTTCAAGAAGAATGAGCGTTGGTACACCCTGCACACCATATGCCGAGGCAAGCCCCGGATTTTCATCGATGTTCACGCTGACGAGCGGCAATCCTGTTTCAGATGCCAATCTTTCGACAGTGGGTGCGAACATCTTGCAAGGCCCACACCAATCAGCGTAGAACTTAACTAGTTTTCGTTCCATACTTCTTACAACGACTGCCTGGCTGGTTCTATTTCGAATAGACCCTCTCGGATTCGAACCGAGGCACACGACTTATAAGGCTCGCTGCTCTCACCCCTGAGCTAAGGGTCATCAAGCAGGCCGCGCAGGATTTGAACAACTATTTCTTCAAATAGTTCTGAATCCAACCGACCGGCAAAGCTTTTTCTCTTTGAAGAGCTATCTTTATTCTCTCGATCATAGCACGGGCTGTAGGAGTCGAACCCACATTTGAGCCGGGTTGGAGCCGGTTCGCCTATCCGCTGGCTAGCCCGCGTAGTGTTCTTTCGCATGACAATTCGCGCAAAGAACTTCGCATTTTGCAACTTCGCTTTCCATTCTTGCGATACTCCAACCGTTCGCAATAGCTCGTGCAAGTGTTATCTCTTTTTGTGAAGGATCGACGTGATGGAATTGCAAGGCGGCAACATGAGTCTCAGGACATCGTTCACATTTTGTCTTTTGATTTCTAAGCCATTTCTTCAATTCAACATCACGTCGATTCTTCGCTAATCGTTGTCGGTCTTTGTTGTGATAATACCACTCACGACGCGACTGACGAATCTTCTCAATGTTCGCTGCGGGGTCACGATATGCCATCTCTACTATTCATGTTCGTTCCAAACACAAAAATAGTTTTGGAGACTGCTGTGATACCATTTCACCAGCGACCTGAGTTAATCTTAAAGCGGAAGACATCGGATTCGAACCGACGAGGGCTTTAACACCCGTAGCTGTTTTCGAGGCAGCCTGCTCACCATTCGCATATCTTCCATGGCACAGTGTTCGCGACGGACGACTGCACCCTCTAGAGGTTTTGGATGCTGACTTAAAGCGGTTAAGTCTCCGCACATCCCTTGAGTTTGCCACTCCCTAGAGGCCCGTGAGTCACTTCACTGCGCTACGGATACCATGGGACTCGAACCCACAAGTCGTGTTTGCGACCACATCGTTTCCAGCGATGTTGCTTTCCATTCGCGTAGTATCCTCAGCGGATAGTCAGGGATTCGAACCCCGGAAGGGCGTTGCCGCCCTTGCTAGTTTTCAAGACTAGTGCTTTCAACCACTCAGCCAACTATCCAAGAGCGTTTTAAAGTGCGCTACCACTTCTTGCGATTACTGATCTAGCAAGGGTTCCTATATGACAACTTCAAGAACGGCGCACTACCTGACGAATTCTGAGTGTCCGACTTGAAATAGGAAGAACCGCTAACCGGGTTAGGCTTACACTTCTCTGCCCAATAGCTGTACACCGTTCCACTAACAAGATTAGTGAAGGTGTATGCACCATTGCTATCCGAATTTGTTGAACCATTAGCACCTGTCGTATTGTTATGAATATGAACAAGTGCATTCGGGAAGTTTGCAGAACCGTCGAAGTTCAACGTTACTCCCGTTGAAGTATATGCCGATGCAATTGCCGCAGGAATTAGAACAATCACTGCAATTGCAGAGAGAACGAGTTTCTTCATTTAGAAGAATCCTCCATGTTAGATGTTGGTGACTAGACCAAGATGAACTATCCTCGTAGTCTAGCTAGTCACTAATCTATAGTGTATCTCATCTTGAACGGAAGATGCGGGATTCGAACCCACGGTGCGGGATTACCACACTCTTGTTTAGCAAACAAGTGCAATCGGCCTCTCTGCCAATCTTCCAAAATGACGGTTCCTAACCAGACGTACACCGACAACCGTTCACAACAATAAAATCTAATATAATCTGCCGCCCCGAAGACATTCTCCACCGGCTTTCGTTTCTTTGGACATGCATTGTGGTGGAACGCGCGAGGCCCACAATTCCAAAGCACTTGGTTCCGGTTTCTCCGTTTGCGCCCTTCGGTTGGGAACGCACCATCACGGTATAACTGCTACATGATCTACATGATGAATGTAGCCCCGTGGCCTATACTTGTTAATCAACACTCAATTAATGTATAGTTATAGTGTTATCCTTCCATGCGATAGCATGGGGCTTTCTGGTTTCCTCTTGCATATGCAAGAGTAGCTGACACACCAGGATTCGAACCTGAATAAAACGGTTAACAGCCGTTTGTCTTACCATTAGACGATGCGTCAGTGGGCATGCCGTAGGGATGCCGATGCGCAAACTAGTCCAACGCATCGGTAGTGCCCTACGATAGCTCCCCCGGCTGGACTCGAACCAGCGACATTTCGGTTAACAGCCGAACGCTCTACCAACTGAGCTACAGAGGATTAGTACCTCGTACGAGATTCGAACTCGTATTCTCTGCCTTGAGAGGGCAGCGATCTAACCAATTAATCCAACGAGGCATACAAATCTAACCGTCTAATATATGACGGTTATTTCGTCTCGCCTAGACTTTGCTCGGATTTCTATTTGCACACCGTAGTGCAGTAATTAGCCAGAGTTTCTAGGGTCTTCGACTAAACCTTACCGGGAACTTACGTCCCGGAAAGCGTCTCCATCAGTTTGTCATCGTCCACCCACACTTGGGGTGCGTTATGTTCCTGATGTCTCCGACCGATGCGGAGATTAGACATTAAGTGGCAATGACTGGACTTGAACCAGTGACGCCCACTTTTTCAGAGTGGCGCTCTACCGACTGAGCTACATCGCCTTGCACGCAACTTTTACGGCGGCGTGTCTGCCGTACCTGTCCTTGCACGAACTTTACAAGAAGAGCAAGAGAAGTAACACTAGAAGTAGCAACGCGAAAAGACTGATCTTCACCGCCAAGAACAAAACGAGAATAATCAGCAAAATCGCTAAAAGCAACGACATGTTACCATCTACCTCTTCCCAATCCTCCAACAAGAATGAGGACTAGAATGATAATTAAGATAATCCAAAGTAGGCTCATATGAGGTACCTCCATGTATTCTGTGATTGTACCCAACTTGAACCATGTTCAAACGCATGCACACGAGAGGACTTGAACCTCCACGTCTTGCGACACAGGACTCTCATTCCTGCGCGTATACCAAATTTCGCCACGTGTGCTTTAGTATTCTGATCGCGTCGGACTGAGGGCCGACATTCAGACAAAAGTTGGCGCTTTTGCCATTGCTCCCTTAACCTGCGCCAACAGTTTTGGGACGCGCGAATATGGACGCATCAGGAATCGAACCCGAATCTCAACGGTTAAGAGCCGCTTGCATAGCCATTCTGCCATGCGTCCTAATGGTTCCCGATGAGGGGTGTCCACCCTCTCCACTGCACGTCTACAACAAACAACGTGGACACCCCTCTCCAAGAAACCGAGATGGTCGTACAAGAATAAGAGTGCAGAAGACAGGAATCGAACCTGCACGGGTTATCAGCCCACCGGTTTCTAAGACCGGCGTGTCTACCTATTCCACCACATCTGCATGTTGACGCTGTGTGGGGCGTCACCCCTCGATGAGTTAGGTCATCGTGCCTGACGTGATTCTGTCACGCCACAGCTTCATACCCGAAGAGGGTCAATCTCATAGGCGATACTGGACTCGAACCAGTGACTTCCAATTTGTAAGAATGGCGCTCTCCCAACTGAGCTAATCGCCTGTGATGTAGTACGAGCGGATTGGTAGGAGTCGAACCTACGACACACCGGATATAAACCGGCTGCTCTTCCACTGAGCTACAACCCAGCCATCTCCCATAGCTTTCGCCGCTGTCGGGATCGTTTCTATGATCTAACGATAGCCGTACTACAAGTGGACAGCACGAGATTCGAACTCGTAATACTGCGGTGCAAGCGCAGCGTGTTCCCGTTAGCACTAGCCGCCCAAGGATCACATGTTGAGTGAAAGGCTCTCTCTGCTCCCCCTCAACCCCGTAGTGGCGGCTCTGGTTTTGCATCCTATCCCACTTGCGTGGAAATGTCCCGAAGGACGGAGGCACCTGTATTTCAACGATACACACTTAACACCGAAATGTCAAGTTCGAGTTTGTCACCGGATCATCGCGGAGTCGAACCGCCTACACTCTAGTATCCTTAAGAGGATTCGAACCCCTGACGCGCGGGATAGAAGCCCGCCGCTCTTCCACTGAGCTATAAGGACATACAATTTAACTTTAACAGAAGCTACGGATTCCTGTCAAGTGTCATCTATTAGTAGTTCCACACGACCAAAAATAAGTACCGCGTTCCAACAAATTTCCTTTTCGATCACTTCAGCGGGCAGGGGGTCAAGGAGGGTGAAAGGAGGAAAGCCCCTCCGACCACTACCCTGCCCGCTCTTCTCTCAGTCTACCTACCTGAGAGGCGTCTGTCAACTATCTAGGTTCGATGATCTTCACAACCAACTGCTTGATGATCGGCCCTTTGTTCTTGCCAAGACGAGGCTCGAACTTGCCGGTCTTCGAATTCGTATTGCCGACCGGCTCACGCGAACCCTTCTCCCAACGAACTCTCATTCCATTTGCCATTATTCTCCCTTCGGATGCCAACGGCATCGATCCGTTCCTTTGACGGCGATCATGTTGCATTCCGATCCGTCGTCCTTGTGACCTGTACACCGCTGAACGTTCTTGAGATGCGAACCCTTGTTGCCACGAGTTGTAGCAGCAGCACGAGTTGTATCCTTATCTCCCCTCAATCCTACCAAAGCCGAGAGAGGAATGGTAGCTTCAATCATCCGCGTCCCATCGAAGACGGTATCATTTAGAATCTTAGCTTCTTTTAGCCGCAGAATCTTTGTGACCCACTTCGCCTGTGAGGTAGAGACATGCCAACGGTCATCGGAATCCGACGCCGAAATCACTGTCTCACGTTCTGCTGCGGTCAATCCCAAAACTTACCTCCGATCACTTGTTTATCTATCAGTCTATCACAGAACTCGAAGCGCGATTTCATCACGCACGTCGCAACGCTCCCTCGGCGATCTCTTTCATCTCCTGTACGTCGCGTTCGGGTGAGTGGCCGACATCGAACGGGAAGTGGGCGATCCGCCTCAGGGCTTCCCGATAAGCGTCGCGTTCGGCTCTAGTACGGGCTTCAACGTCCGCGTGCTCCCGCACATCGTTCAGATAACGAGCGCCGTCAGGGATACGCAAAGTCGCAGCAACGTGGCGCAAACGCTCCTCGGCCCACTCGGCGCGAGCCTTCAAAGGGGCGCATTCACATGGTGATTTAAGTTCTTTCGTCATACACAAATTATAGCAAAGAAAAACCCCGGCGTCAAAACCGGGGTTTTTCTTCTATTCCAATAAAATACCGATCCTTGGGCCGTCAAGCTTTTCCCAGCCTTGACGATTTCTTCGGCTTGTACATCATCCAATTAAAAGCAATATCCAAAAGTTCTGTTCCTAGCTCGCTAGAATCACCCTCTCGGTTTCGCTTATATCTACAATCTAACAGCCCAAGATCGGACTGTCAAGTCTTTAGATGTCGCGAGGATCAGCGTCGTGGGCAGCCTTCGATGGGTCTTCCGACGTGGAAGTCTCAAGCTGGTGCGACTGCTGGTCGCCAGAAACGGCTTCGCCGCCTGCTCCACCCTGCTTGTGAGTGTAGCCCTGATGGACTGCCTGCTTTCCGCCCGTTAACGTAGCCGCACCGAAACTCAAGTGAGTCGAACCTCCACCAACCGTAGTCGGAAGGTTACCCGCTGTTCCCGTATTCTTAGCAGTCAACGAAAGCGCGTGTGCTGTAATCGTTTCGTTCGCTGTGACATACGGGTGAGCAGTCGTACCCGCGAAGTAATCAGTACCGGCAACACCATCTCCATTGATTGCCTTAGCAAGATGCAATAGAGTAGTATCAGCAGTAGTACCATCGCGCTTAACATCAAACGCCTGAGCCATTGTCGAAATGATGCGGTAAGTTACCGAACCAATCGTAACAGTGGAACCATCCTGCGTTTCGGTGTTATCACTCGTCAACGTACCAGTAGCAGCAACCGCTGCTGCATCCACCGTTCCGTCATCACGAGGAAGCTGTGAAGGCTGATCAGCAGCATCGGGATCGAAAATCTTCTCAGATCGTTGATACGCCTGAGTCTGATCGACTGATCCATCAGTGTATAGAGTTGCCTCGTCATCTTCTCTTCGAATTGGCATAGTCTATTCCTCCGTTACACTAGATCGTCATCTTCTCGGACAACCGTTCGTCTACGTCCTCGTCCGAAAAACGAATCAAGAAACAATAACGAAATCAATAGCCCGACAATTCCGACGACCAATAGAATTACGCCAACGGTGTTGATGTCGATACCTGAAACAGTGGCGTTAACTGCCCAAGTAAGGATCGCGCCAGCGGCGATCAAGATAAGGGATACACCAATTCCCATTTGTCTTACACTCCGGTTTGTGGTGCCGGGGATTCACCCTTCGTTACGAAGCCCTGGACTGCACGGAAGCCTGCTGCAACTGCACCAACAAGTGCTGCAACCGCTGCTGCCTTAGCGGTGGATAGATCAGGGCCATTCGTTGCGCCGAAGTAATTCACAAGCGCCGTGATAAACGTACCAAGGAATGCTCGCGCGAACGAGTCAAGCCAAGACGCAACCATCGTATACTTAGTTGGAAGCAAACCAACAAAAGAAACCTGCGGTGCCAAAACCTGAACAGCCTTAAAGCCTGCTGTCAATGCTGCAAAGAGCATTGCTAGCGCAGATGCCTTAGCGGTGTCTAGGTTTGGTGCTGCCCATACACCCGGAAGCAAGATGACCAAAGTCGCGCCGAATGCGCGAGCAAAGGACAGTCCTGCCTTCTCAAGTAGATTCTTCATAGTTATAATTACACCTGTTCTCTAGAGTAGGTAATACCTTTCATCTATTCTTAGACTAGATGTAGAGAACTTTCTTGCCTTCTTAACGTCCAACGTTCTACTAACTAATTCCTACCAACCCCACCCATCCCCCACATCATATCTACGCTGTCAAGGATTTGCCATTGTAACTTCATCTGCTATAATGATGATATGGCGTATCGCGTCATTCACGTGTCGAATAACCCGAATAGTAAGGATAGTGCTGCGATGAATTCGGGTATTCATGAACGACGAATTCAGGAGGAATTAGATAAACTTGGCGAAAAGGATGAAATCTACAGTATCGAACACTCGGTCAGCAAGAGTGAAACCAACAGTCTCTTCAGTACCATCATCGTCTATCGTCAATACGAAGGATAGTCCAATCGTTCTCTGGCTACAATGTCAGCACAAGATTGGTGTCGCGACCCGGCCAAACCCTCGTAAGCGTTGGCCTGATCCGCAGACTTGTCCTACATGTAAGAAGAAGATGCGAGTGTGCGAAATTCACGGCCCAGCTATTACTCGGGTTGATCGTCTAACGGCACCAAATGCTCCTGAAGATTATGTTCGGAAGTTGTTGGGTCTTCCTCCGTTGAAGAAGCGGGCGAGTCGAAAGAAGAAGGCTTAAGCCAGCCAATATTTCTCCAACTGCGCGGTCGAATAGGCCGCGCAGTGGAGCTATTTAAATCTCGACGCAAGTTGCTGGTCTTCGATTCAAGTTCCGCTACACGATGTTCTATTCTGTCAGCTTGTTGTTCGACGTGCCAAATCCAATCTGACAATTTGGCAAGTTCATCCCACAATCCTCGAACATGTGATTGGATTTCTTGGGCGTGACGTATCCAATCAGGTGTCTTGTCTTCGCTCATTGTTCCCCCTTTGAGTGAAGGCTATTTGCCGATGCGTTCTTTTTCCCACATCATGCCGCAAAGGACGGAGCGGAATATGTACCCAGCAACCAAGTTAGGATCTACTCCACCTTGGTTCTTGATTCTGTCAACAATCTCCGTCATGCGTTCATGAACATACCGCTTTACATCTGCTTGCTCATCGTCCCCGAAGTTTAAGGCTAGAGGCCATACATACTGATCGCTTAGTTCATCCTCTTCCATGAATCCGTTCGCGATAGCGTTATCGAGGGAATCTGTATAGATGTCCCAAATCTCGTTTAGCGGTTGCCAATCATTATTTTCCATATCACATATTAGGATAGCGGCAGACCCAGGTTTGACGTTCCAACGTAGATCGGATAGAATGATAGTATGAAGAGTCTCATTTTTATGCAGGGCATTCCAGGGAGCGGAAAGTCTACTGTGGCTCGATCCCTGATCGGCCTGAACGAGGATGCTATAGTTTTTTCGACTGATGATTTCTGGTATGACGTGAATGGCATTTACCAGTTTGATCAGTCTAGAATTTGTGAGGCTCATCAGTGGAATCAACAGCGCACGATTGAAGCCATGCAGCAGGAGATTTCTAAGATCATCATCGACAACACGAACATCAAGCGATGGAACATCGAATCGTATTTGACTGTAGCCTCAATCTACGGATACGAGGTTTCGGTTATCCGTATCGAGGTTCCGCTTTCTGTCGCTATCGAGCGGCAACTTTCCCGGCCCGCTGATCGTCGTATCCCGGCAAGCGTTATCGAAGCTATGCATCAAGGGATGGAGAGACTTCTTTGAGCGAATTTCGATACGACAATGATGTTCAAGCACCCGTTGAATTACCGCCGAAGGACGAATTAAGTCTTACGGCTGATCACGAAGATATCCTTCGTGACTACTTCACGAACGACAGTGAAGGTTGGGAACGAGGTTACTACGCATGGCGGAAACGAGCAATGAAATCTCTCGGAATTTGGAAAGGTGACTCGTGAAAACTTTCATGTACTTATCAGAGTTAGTCATTACAGCCATCTATCTTATGACTTCTTTCTTGTCCGTTGTTGTGTATGGATGGTGGAGTTTGATTCCTACCACTCTTTGTTTCTTAGCGGGGATGGTATTTACCGTTATGATTCACGTACGCCATGATGTTCATTTCGTCTTATCCAATGTGGATAATCTCGTAGATGTCAATCATGACATTCAAAAACTTATCTCGGCAGGCCACTTCAACGGATCGAGTGCATTACTTAAACTGTTTTCTGATCTTGATCATGTAGTCCGCGATCTAGCACCAAAAGGAAATCACGATGGCTCATAAAGAAATCTTCATCTGTGACTTGTGTGAGAAAGTGATCGAACTTTCACGACCTTTTGTTGTGACCATTAGTATTGCAGCAGGCTATGGTGGAGTAACACCTGAACAACGTAAATATGCAACACTATCTCAAGCAACTGGAAAGGTTGTTGAAGAGAAGCGTGAAGTCTGTCCTGATTGCGCACAAGATGTGCATGAAAAGCTTAGACTTGGTGAAACGAGTCAAAGGATTAGTGAAACTGTGTTCAAAGAGTTATCTCTATATAAGCCAATTGCGTAGATCGGTGAAGTCTGAGTTGAGTAATTCAGACTGAAGGGATAAATCTTGATCGACAGCCTCTTCCATCCGGCGTTTCCTTTCGAGATTCTGAAGCTTACGTTCTTCAATGGTGTCTGCCGTTACGAGGTTGTAATAGAAGACGTGTTCCGCGTCGGACGTAAGTCGAGAGATTCTATTGACACGCTGCGTGAGCGTCGAGTGGTTGTCGGGCAGATCATAGTTGATGACACTGGTGGCCTGTTCAAGGTCGATGGAGTCACTTCCCTGATCGCTGGAAAGGAAGACCTTAATACGCTTGTCCGCGCGGAATCGGTCTTGAGCCTGCTGCTTCTGTTCCGCCGAACCGTTATAGAGAACGTACGGGTATCCCCACTTCGCAAGGTATGGCGCGAGCAATTGTGAACCCATTGCATTGAATGCGGAGAAGACAACAACCTTTCCTTCAATCTCTTCGAGCATGTCGTGAAACTTCTCTAGTTTATTGCAATGAGTATCGGCAACTTTGAATCTCTTTAGGACTTCCTTCGCAACCTTACTGTCAGATTGAAGCAATGACATAGGGTTGTTGCAGACCAACTGCAACGGAATGAGTGAAGTGATCGTTACATCCTTGGTTGTGTCCAGGATGCCTTTCTTGATCGCATCGTATAGCTTACGATCTTGATCGCTCATGTCGATCCATACATCCTCCCAATGATCCATCGGGAATTCAGCGCGAATCTCAGGGTCGGTGTACTTTGACGCCTTGTGAGTCATATGCGCCAATCTCATTCCAATCTCGGGCAACTTCTTGTTGTCCCAAGCTGCAACTTGCCAAGTTGCGAATTGACTCATGCGTTTAGCATATTGACCACGAAAGCTGCTGAGGTTCGGCCAGATTGTTTTATCAAGAATCTTGACACATGTATAAATGTTCTCTGGTGACCGTTCGATTTTTGTTGCCGTCAACATTGTCATGTAATTTTGTTTGGTCTTTCTAGTTAGTTTTTGGCAACCTTTATACCACGCAGTCTGCATGCCTTTCATCTTTGACGGCATCTCATCGAAAATCCATGCGACTCGCTTTCCCTTAAGGGCTAGTTCTAATTCTTGTCCATCACCCGATGCACTCGGCATCTTACGTCCGGTCAAGTCTGTGCGCACATGATTGTTATCAGGACGATATCTCATCTTTTCATAGTTGATGATAAAGATGTCTGACTCCTGATACATAAGACCTCTTCTCTGACGTTTAACGGCTGGATCGCCCTTTAAGCTATCATCTGTGATCGCTTGTAGAGAACCGATCTTTTCAAAGGTACGTCGCCAATTCTCTTTATTATGACCCTTCGAAAGAACGACAACCTTGTCTATCCTATCTGTCTCAAGAAGATACTTAGCCCATGTCACGCCGAACACGGATTTACCCGTACCAGTAGACCAATTTGGAATACAAGATGGCAAATCCTTGAGGTAATTAAACCCTCTAAGTTGAAACTTTCGTAGGTTGACGTTTAGTTCTATAGGCAAAGGGTCATCAAGATGTTCAAGAAACGAGTACATTTCTTGAACATCAAAGGTTGTGATTATCGGGCCAAATCCTGAACTATCCGCAGCTTCAATTAGCTTTGGAAAGTCTAGTTTATGAACGGCGCGATATTCACCAATGGTATCTTTAAGCGCGTGAGCGAAGAGCGGGTCAAATGAATTGACTAAGAAATAGGCTGGATAATCAGGATGCTCTTCTAGAAAGAGCGCACGACCCTGCTTCTCAGAATCCCAAGTCCTAAACTCTTCGAGGAACTGATCGTTCCAGCGAGCGAATTTCGGCATAAGAATAGGAACACAATTGTGTACCTACATATTACCGTTCGCAAAGGGTGTTTGTCAAGCCAAATTAGGTGACAGTAATAGGTACAACGCTCATGAAACGATTAGAGAATGTGGCTGTACGAGTACCATCACTACGATATTTGGAAACTAAAGCAGTTGATGCAGACAGCCCAACTTTCTTGCGTGTCATAATTTGACTGTTATTGATCGTTGTGTTACCGGATGCACCACCTGCCGCAACAGAAGCGGAATCTGCATCAAGTGCGCCAGTTGCACCAACATCATAAGAATGAAATACGCCAAGAGGGGAGTTGGCTTGAACCATTCGTGACCCGACCGTAACCAGATAATCCCCGGCTCTTGGGACAGTGAAGCTTGGGCCAGCATTTGTCAAAGCTACATAAGTTGCACTTAACGTCGAATCGGCATTATCAACCGTGATATGTGCTGGTGTTCCACCAGTGTAAATCCACTTGCTTGCAGCAGCTAACCATCGGAATGTCCAGATATAAGTAGGCGCAGAAGTTGAGTCAACAAGAATAGCCTGCTGACCATCAACGGGTGAAGCTGGTAAGGTTGTAGCTGGTGCCATGTTCGATTGAATGATACTTCCACTCATAGCAATAACACCTGCTGCTGTTCGTGTTAGAGCAGCATCGCTTGCTCCTATCTGAACACCATTGGCTGCTAGAAAGGCATCGTCAGTCTTAAGAACGTTAGCTGCTGATCGATAGAGATTAACATCAGAACCAAAAAGGACTGCATTGGTTGCTGATGTTCCATTCGTGACTTGAACCTTGTCGTGAGCTAGGGTACCATCAGACAAGCCAACAATACCGTCTTCCATATGCTGTAATGAAGCGGCGTTAATTGGTGATGATGTAGCTGGGGAGTCAGCCCAAGTTGCGTATGCTCTGGTATATGCCATAGTAAACCTCTATTGATTATGCGCCCGGATAGGTGGTTGAAGAAGGATACGTTGTGCTGGACGGGTAGAGAGCGTGTCCAGTTGCGCCGATACCATTACCATATCGAGGGACTAAATTATAACCATTGATGTAAGCTTGATCGCTTTTAGCAGTGGCTCGTAACTTCAATTGTTTTCCGGGAGAATAGAAATTGAGTGCTGTCCAACGATCATTAAGAACATTGAAGAACGGTTGATAGTTGCTTCCTGCGTTAGCTGATCCTTCCCATGCGATTGTTGGATGGAGCAGATTCATCTCACGGAAACTGAAGGTGTCGTTAAAAAATCCTGATTGTTGAATATGGAAGAAATATTCTTTCGGCGGCAATGCACTAGGAAGAAGAACTTGGATGTTATTCCACTGATTCGCAATCAGACCCGTTAAGTTATAAATCCAAATTACCGAATCGTTTTCATCAATAAGTCCTAGTCGATAGGTTCCGCGAACCTGACCCGATGGGAAAATCTCTCCTGACACAAGGACTTGTCCTGACTCGCCTAACAAAACAGCCGTATTAAATCGAGCGCCGCCCTGACTAGTTGTTGCATTTCGTACCGCTGTTGTTGTTATTCCATCACTAGATACCGAAAGAGATGCATCACCGAAAGGAACAAATGCTCCGCTATCAACTAACATATTTACACCGGGACTTGTTCTTGGGTAGAGTGTGACGCCTTTAACTGAAGAACGAGAATTGAATGTACTGGTGATCATCGTTCCGAACTCAGCAATTGATGTTCCCAAATAACGAAGAGTGAAATCGTAATTGTATGGTTCAAAGGACATGCCAATGTAGCCTCGCAGCAATAGGGAAGTGGTTGCTGTCAAGGTTAGGGTTCCAATCTGTGATCCAAAAGTAGGGCCGTTTGCAGAATAGACCGATGCGGTTACTGTCGAACCACTTACTGTTACCGACAAGAAGTAATCTGTCTCGGCTGTCAAGATATTAGTGTTGGTGGCTGTATTCGCTAGATTGATAGTCACACCACCAACTTTTTCATCAATAAACAACCGAGTCTGAGTGCTGCGTGAAGCTATCCGCACTTCGATATGATTTCCTGTAGAAACATCGTGGCGGAAATATTGTCGTAAGATGTTATCGTCCGTGCCTGTCGCTGGTAGATTTCCCGAATTGAACTGAACTGTGGTTGTGATATTCTTTGGTCGAGTTTGGGTCAAGAACATATCTCCGAAAACAGTTGATGCTTCAGTACCGCCAGCCTTCGGCACTTGTCGTGATAGAGTTTGTCGCTTGGTGTCAAGACCTATTACTCGATACGTCCAATTTGGTTGGGTAATACGTAGTGCTTGAGCAATGAAAGTCATATTGCCGACACTCTTCAGGTTCATTCTAATGGCTTTGATATTCGATCTATCAGCTTTAACTAGTGAAGTGATAGGCCAGCGTGTATATCCATCGAATGATCCTGTTGTTCCATTGATATTATTAGTGCTTGCTGCAAATGTTAACGTATCAGTTACAGTAGGATCAAAACTAGAATCACTAGAAATATCAATGCTTGAATTCGCAAGATCAAGGTGAGCGGCATCTGCTTGTGAAGGGAAGGATCGTAAGACCAATTCGATATTGTATGTCCCTCCGTCATTGAAATCTGTTAGTAAATCATCACTGTAGTAAGAAGTTACAGTCTTAGTAACACCACTAGTGAGTGATACTCTAATTGTGTTTGAAAATCGATATGCGGAATCCTTGCCAACCGTAACTGCGGCATCAGTCGAAGGCCACTCTTCGTTTCCAGTACCGGTGGTGACATTCTCAATCTGAGTTTGCGTTAATGTATCGAGGGTAGTCTCGGTGAATGCTTCTAGATCAGTTTGTGTGCGTGATCTAAGTGAGAAGTTCACGATAGATCGAGGATTGCCGATCTGACTTGTTCCGAAATCTGGGTATTTGAATCCCGCCCACCAACTGTTATCGAGTGTAGTCCAAGGCACCGTTAAGTTTGTCGTGTGGAATGCACGAATATCGAAGTGCTTTTCAAACGGCAGCGCATTTCCTGATGTGTCAACATACAGTGCTAATGCACCAGTATGTCTATCGAAATCGTCACTGAGTCCATTGTAAAGTGGTGGTGAAACCATTATTGTCCAATCACGTAAGCGTTATCGCCCGATGTAAAGTCGATACTTTGAATGTGGAAAGTGTCATCCATCGTTTCGATGTAAACCGGTTCGTCGTTTTCCAGTGTATAGTTGCGTCGTAATAAGAGAACTTGACGAATTGCAACCATGTATGCGATCTTTGCGTCTAACGAAGCTTCCATCACTTTGTAACCATGCCTGCACGTTCGAGGGAACCAATAGACTGGTCGAGTCTTTTCTTCCGCGATAGTGCTTAAATCACTAGAAGATTGTTGAATTGGCGGAACATAAGCAGGTAGTCCAAGTTCTGAATTGAATCCTGTATCGGTGAAATCGCCTCGTGCTTCCATTGCAACACGAGATAGATAGCTTGTTGGGTCAAGCTGTTGAAGTAGATCAGATTGCCACATCACCGTTGAACGATAATTAATTGTTGACTCAATCGTGGTCTGTGGAGTTTGGTCAACCTGCATATTGAGAAGTGTTTCGATCTGTGTCTTGACTTCTGGATCATGATCTTGCTCAAGGTCTGATCGCATCTCTTCAAAAGATTGCCCCATACGATCATCTACCTTCTGGAATAAATCTAGAGGCTCAAATTTTACTGTTTCGATATCCTCAAGAGAAGTTGGGATATCTCTCGGAGAAGCTTGGTCAATAAAATCGGTGACCCAAGTTGGGTATGTGTTGTATTGAACCTTCGGGAGTGTAGGGTATTCGACAGGCTGATAAGGCATTGAAGGAAGATTCGAAAATTCAATCTTGAAGTACCTAACTAAAGCTGGTGTTGGGAGAGGATGGTAACCTTTTCTACAAATGTAGTTACGAGGCACCGGAGTCCACAACTTTTCGTCCCATATAGGATTGTCATCGTTCGAGAAGTAGAAGTGCATATCTGCGCCAGGAGCAACAGGGTCAATGAAAATCTCATCAACTACCTGACCATCACTGTAGTAAAGTTCTACATTAGATTGCCCACGATCATCAAGGTCATCTTGAATTTGTCCATCAAGGAAACTTTGTGTTCCTTGGTGAGATGTTATCCGCAGATCAAAGTACAAAGCTTCAACCGCGTTACGTGCAGGATTAGGCTTAGAACTCCAATAGGTCAAATCATCAACAGCAACATTCGTTGGGACATACTCATTCAATTGAGTGGTGTATGCATTACCCAAGATGTCTGTCCCCATATCTGCTATGAAGTCTGCTTTTGTTGCCATTGTGTGCATGAGTCGTACACCGCGCACATCTACTGAATATGGAATCAAAGGACTTGAAAGAAGAGGAAATGTCGTTTGGGTTCTCTGGAACGAAATTCTTATTCTCTCAGTCACAACTGTATTGAATCGATATTCAAAGTTAACCCATGGATTCTCCATCGACGGCATGTACGTCATTGCTAGCGAGTAAATGTTCTGACCATTATCTTCAACTGGCAACCAGTTTCCTGCACCATCGTCGTATTCAATAGTAATCGTGAATGGCTTTGGTGTCATTTCAAACGCCACCATATTACATGGCCGTGTACGCCCAAAGTCGAAAGTCAAACGGTCTGTCTCAGTAGGAAGCTTTTCTACACTAGACCAGAATAAACCGCTTGTTGTATCTGTTGATGGCGTAACACCATCAACAGCAAAGTAACGAAGACTGTAATTTAGATTTGCAACGATTTTGTCGTGCGCTTCTGCACGAGATGTATTGACCCAAGCCTGACTCATATTGAGTGGAGCAATGCTCTTTGCGTAAGAACTTATTGCGGAGAAATATGTGTCAGGATCATATGTCTTTGCAAGGTTAGAGAATAATGCTCGCTGGGCCGCATTGAAATTACCCATCATCTCTGATGTTGCAGTTGCACTTGAGATATCCAAATAGGTGACTGCTTCTTGTCTATCTACAAATGCGAAACTCGGTGCTTCTGTTGCAGTACCGCTGACAATCCAAAGTCCGTTATTAGGGTCTAATGCGGGCCAGTTAATATCCGTTCGGCCAGTCACCATACGTACAACCTTAAATTTGTTTGATGAAGAGTCGATGGATGTTATAGATCGAGCGGTTCGTACATCATTACCAAAGAACAAGGAATTGACAGTGTTAACGGGCTTTAGCTTCTCGATCAAACGATTAAGTCTACGTTGATCGCGGTCGGTGATCGATGCTGTGCGAGGAATAATCGTAAATTCATTCCTCGAAGCGAATTGCCCGTAATTAACAAGACCTACGTTATCTAGGAATTGATAACGCTCGATGACATCACATTCAACACCAAGAGCCGCTTCTGCAGCTAGTTCGATACCGTGCTTAGTCGGGCCTTCTAGAATAGCTCGCATCCACTTTAGACAGCGTTCACGATAAGAAGCATCCTTAGCAGCAACCTCGTCCCATTGAGAGGTTGTAAGCGCCTGGATTTCAGGATCAGCCGTATAGACTTCTGTGGACATACGTGGCAAACCAAGACCATCTCCGTAGAGACGATCAAGGTTTTGAAAATGTGTATTAGCCAATTGTCCCGACAGACGTGGCAGCATTGCTTCTTTCTTCAACGACCCAGCACTTGCTTCTCCACATAGAGCCGCTAAAAAGCGGAACAAATGCGAATCCTGCGAAGTGTTGTAGTGGTCACCAAAACGACCTAGCCGCGCAGTTAAAATCTGTTGCGCGTTGATTGGTTCGATGATAGGAGTTGCTGCATTGGTGACTTGCGCACCGGCGTCTCGTAGATCAGTTACAGTAGCCAACTGATTAACTCCAAGTGTTCTGCGACTTTCTGAGTGTTACTATTGTGTTGAGAACTGGTAAGTCTGCATCTTGCAGAGCGAAGTCCGTCGTATACGTATTGATAGTTGTTACACCATCAGCGCCGACTTCACGAATACCGTAATTCGTTGCGTTATCGGTCGTGGTTGTAATTCTCACGTTGTCAACACCAACAACTTCGTGAACAATATCGATAAGGTCTGACAATTGAATCACGACACCAAATTGCTGATTGTTGAAGTAGTTCGTCAAAGCTGTAGAAATGGCCTGATCTACTGAAGTTGATGAGAATCCAGGAGAGTACATAATTGTAAGATAGACATTGAAGTAACGCTTGTTTGCTTCGTGTACAAGAATATCGGCGGTAACTTGCTTATGCGCTTCCATCAACTCATTTAGAGTCAAAGGAAGTTTATTGAAGTTGTAAGTTAGTGTGAATGCTGTTCCGGCAGGAGTTGTATTCGTTGATGCCCATTCAATTGCATTACGAGCGCGGCGACTACCTTTAGAAATAAGATTGTCTCGAACCAACCAGTAGTGCGTATTGAGTGTGTATGTATTTAAGCCAATTGTGATTGTCGAAGGTAAGCTAGAAACTGGTTGCCATAAGAGGTCTTGAAAGAAGTTTCCTGCTACAGGTACAGAACCATCATTTGCTCGCCGGTAATTCTGTCTATACACCGGAGAGGACGTTGTGTTACTGAAGGTGGTTGATGGGAAAAGTGCAGACTCGGTGGCGGTCGTAATATCTGATCCTGAAACATAAACATCAATGTAATTTAAAATGTTGTTTGTTGGATCATTGCGAGAGTTAACCGATGTGTAAGAGTGTTCTAGAAGAACAACTGATCCACTCGGAAGAGTCGTTCTGTTAGTGACTGTAAGACTTGGTGGAATTGTATTGTTAAAGGTGTAGTCGATTCCATTCTTTGTATAGAAAGTCTCGTTGGCAATGTTTCCATCGGTCAAGAAGTAATCATAGTTGTATGTGTACTTAGAATAAGGAATCTGTGATGTCGTAGGTGCGGCAACAATTGTTCCAGCAACAATAGTTCCTGTACCACCTGATGCACCAGTGAATGTGGTTCCTGTCTTGTTGGTGTAAGTGACAGCTTGTCCGGCTATATAGATAGTCCCTGATGAAGGGAATCCCGTCGTATCAACGACGTTAATAGTTGCTACTGGAAGAGTATGCGAGCCAGTTGTCGTGGTAGATAAAGTCTGAAGATACTCGATGAACCTACTCTTAGGCCCAACAACATTTGCTTTGTTAGTGAATCTAGAAGAAAGAGCTAGTGCAAGGTATTGATCAGTTGTGCCAGTGATGTTGCGGAATATCGTATTCTTGAAACGCACACGAAGTTCTGCGTCGGTTTCAAGGTCGGTACCACCAGTAGTCGCATCAGCATTCGTAGCTGATGAAATATTTGCGGTGCCAAGTGACGAAAGAGATGTGATTGTGTTCGCAGGAACGTTGCCGAAAATACCAGCAGATGTAGATTCAATAGGAATATCAACGTCGGTTGTCCCTGTGTAGATTGTTGCTGTAGCTACTGTGCGAAAGATAACTGCCGGGGATACACTTGACGCAGGCTTAATTACTTGTGTACCAGCAGGGATAACGATATCTGTATCTGCAACCGCTGATCTGGTTAGTGTTACAGTACCCGTGGAACGACGACCACCTTGTCTAGCAAAACCAAAGAGGGCAACGAATTTATCAAGATCAGCGCCGACTTTCGTATCTATGTTGTATTGGTAATCAAGAACAACACCATCGACTTCGGCATCTGCAACAACTTCTGCAACCGTATCGATGATCTTGCGCTCAGGAGTTAATGGCTCGGTTGAGATATCTGGATCGAGAACCTGTAACTGTGCGCGAATAGCTCTAGAAATTTCTGCTGCGGTACGTGCCATCTTATGCCTGGTTTGTTGGGATTAGGAGTCTAAAGGTGGTTCCGGCGAGAGTTTGTACTGTGACGCGCACAATGATTTGAGTGCCGTCTTGTTGTGCTTCAACAGACGAAATCTCTTGTAGAATTTCATCTGCTCCAAGAGTGGTCTTACCGTCGAAGATCAGCATCTCGCTTTTCATCTTGGTTATCTGCTGAGTCTGATAAGCGCCAAGTAATGAAATCACTTCGGCGCGAACCTCAGCAACTAGCGCATCTGTGCCGATCTGACCAATGAACGAAGGAACTTCTTGTCCATCTATTACGCCGCCGTCAAGACGACTTCCGAAGGTAGGAGTGGCCGGATCGGTACCAATTCGTTCAAGAACCCAGAGTCTAAGGTCTTGAGCTAATTTGAATGCGCCGTCCACTTGTTCGTATGAACGACCGGCACCAATGGAAAGGTCACCACCATCTAATTTGAAACTTTTGGACATCTCATCTATTCCTTGTTCGTACTACCAAACGAGCAGGTATCCAGGGGTAGAAGCTGCTTGACCATTGAGATACACTGTTCCTGATGCATTTAGGTGTAGATCGCCACTAGCCTCTATACGCCTATCTCCGGGCTGAAGAGCAGTCAATGCCACGGATTCGCTTCCATCATCTGATTTCTTGTCAAGAAACCATTCGTTGCCGGATCGTTGTACTGTCCAGATTTCTCCCGCTGCTGGCACAGACGTAATACCGCCATCACTTAAATGCATAGAGATTTCAATGGAACTACCATATTGATCGCGAGCAACGACCGTAAGACTAGTCATATCTACTTCGCTGATTGTAACTACGCGCTCTTCTGTGGCACGCCGCGCGATTCTATCCATTAGCCATCGTCGCCGGATCAGTATTGTATGGTGCCTTAGAAAGGTCTACATTTACATCAAGGTAATCTGAGGTTTGGAATCTTGTATCATTGAAGTTTCCACTGATGACCATACCCGGCTCACCTGTCTTAGAGGCAAGTCCTAATAGTTGAGCGTCAGTTTGGAATCCACCTTCTCTGCTGAAAGAATGAGTGACAGAATCTACGTACATGGTCACCCCGCCAGCTTGTCCGATTTCAACTACTGTGCCAGGGAAAAGTTCTGGTAAGAATGTAGTAGAGCAGGAAGCGCGGAATGTCTTCGCCCATTGCTTTGTGAAATCCATCCATGTAGCAAGCCATAGTAGAACAGGATGTCCAATCTCGGGATAGTCTTGAGGAAGTGGACGTGCGCCATATCTTCGCAAGAAATCATACGGCGTAAAGGTCTTATCCATATTGACAAAGAACTTGAATGCATCGGCTTCGACAGAAGCTACCTTTGATTCTTGTCTATCGAGAGTTGTGATCTGTCCTAATCCAGCTACTTGTCCTGATGTAATCGGAGCAGCACCAAAGAGATGTGTAACAAGTTCTGTGTCATTTTCATAGACCGTGAAATCAGTTAGTTCGATATCGCTGATACGGAAATATGGCGTCTTGGTAAAGTAATTGAAATAATCTGGGAAGAATGCAAAGAATTCACCATTAGGCTTTGACATGAATGATCGGCCCGATGCCTTGCAAGTTTGACCTATCCACGATAAGAGACTGATGTCGTTAGCCATTGCTCGTTCGCCGGTCAAAAGAATTGAGAGAGTTGAATCGTTGTTCATCGTTTGAAGAACAGCCCAGCCGCCTTGAAGTCCTGCTGCAACCGGATCAGCTACTCCGCTTCCATCTGTAGAGGCTGCCCCTGAATCTCCTGCGCCACCAAGACCCGCATCGGCTGCCGCCTTTCCTACACCCGGAACGTGAACGTATACAGGCGTACGACCTATCTCATCCAATGCTCCAACTGTAGTACCGCCCATGGTTACACCGTTGGATTGATTACCACCGACATAGCTTAGGTTGTTACCAGACCGCGAAGTGATGATAGCAACGTGATCTTCGATGCCAGGGCCATCCCAACAGATAAGATCAGCAGGTTGTGGATCATTTGTCGTCCATCCATTTGATCGAGCGGTGTCCATGATATTTGCCACCGATGCAGGATTAGAGAATTTGGTACCAACAATCGGAAGTCCTCCCTGTTGATACACCCATGATGCAAACGAACCACACCAAGCTTGACCAATCGCACCAGTAACTTGCTGATACTTCAAAATCTCAGGGCCACTATTAGATGATCCATCTTCGTGAATTCCCTTCTTAGATTCATCGATAGCGATCTTAACGATGTTCGTCGCAATCTCTGATCCTTGTTGATCTTCTGTTTGTTGACGTGGAGGATCGTTAGTTGAATTTGGACTTATCGTTGTATCTATAATCGTAGTGAAAGCGTCAGGAGAAAGAACCGCAGCTTGTACAGCTTTCTGTGCTTGTACCATAAATGGTTTATGTGCGCCATTATTGTATGTAACCCAGGGGGTAAAGGATGTTCCATTTGAAGCAACTTCATATGCCTTTTCTGCATTGAGCAGCGGCGTAAACATTTGCTTCATGAATGGCTGAAGTCCAGCTATTACCTTTGTAGGATCAGGCGGATTAGGATTGTCGCTGTACGTTTGAGTATATGGAGTAACACCAGCATGAACACTATTGATCTGCCAAAGACCCATATCGTATGATCCATCGCTCGTGTTGTGGCCTAGAGCATTAGACTTCAACCCTGATTCAGCCATTGCGACGGCAGTAGCGGTGATTGCGTTATCCCCCTTGAATCCCGCCTTAAGTGCGTAGCGTGCAACATCTTCCATTGCAATGTTTCCTGAAACGGGATTAGCAGTAGGATCAGTAGTTGAAGGACTCGCACCAGATGTTGACCCTAAGAATTTACGCATTCGTGCAAGTGCTTGTTCAGTATCCTTTTGATCATCAGTAAGACTCTTGTTCATTGCATCACTGATTGATTGCAAGAATCCTGTAGGAAGATCATCAATATCAATAGCTTCAGTAGGAAAGTTTCCAACATCATGAAGGATATGCTTCATGACATCTCCGATTCCACCTGCAACATCAAGATAACCGAATCGTTTATTCGATCCACCACTTGTTACATCGTCGTATAGAAGACCGCTTGTCGGATCATAAGTCCAACCAAACTGCTTGAAATACTTCCGCATAAATGGAAGACCAGGATCGAAGTATGTATTAGCGATCAACTTAAGAGAGCAGGAAGCGGCAACCGTTACTGTTCCAGGATAAAGCTGAAACTTTGGTGACTCATCTACGTATCCCGAGAACACCAAGAAGGGATCAGTGACACGAGACATGCGAATGATAATTCGATCCATTGGCCGAATTCGAACAGCGTTCGGCCCACCAGACCCTTTAGCGCCACCAGTGTAACGACCGAACTTATTCTGTACGGTTATCATTGCTGTAGACATAGCATCAACGTTACGAGTAACAGAACCATCAACAATGTCTTCGGTCAAATCAACGATTCGACCTGAACCATCGCCGTCACAGCGAACAAAGACTTCAACTTTGGGAACGTAAACGAATCTTTCCATTAGGGTGCAAGATTAGAAGGATTAGGAAATGGATTGCCTTGATTCAAAGTATTGATAAGATCAAACCCAGGCATATCTGAATCTGTAAATGGCTGCTTAGTAACGTCATTTCCGCTAATAACAATCGGCGGTGGCGCAGATTGTTGCCACCATAATTTTTGAACTTGTCTGCTAGCAAAAATATTTGTAGCGTGAGAATCGAATACAACGAAGAAATCTACGGTGAAGGATGGTGCAGGAGCCATCACACCTTCTTTACGCATTGTGAACGACGGAATCCATCCTCGATAAAGAATGCCTTCGGCGTCAATATAAAGACGCAATAGACGTTGATAGCCAGGAGAATTTGTATCTAAGCTAGTGAAAGCCATGTGACCTGGTGTATTCACCATCGTTACTTGATGGTCGCGCACGAAGCGGGCGAAGGTTTGATATTCGTCCTGTGATGTAGCACGTGCAGTCATGCTTAGATTTCCAGGTGAGTATCCACGCGGAAAGAATTGTCTATGCAAACGAGTCTGCGCAGTCGTTCCAGAAAGATCAAACGATTGGCTCATCTCTTCAATGTACAAATCTATTGAATGATTTGCTCCATCTGCTGTATATGAGAAATGTGCGTTTCTAGCCATTAGTTGCTGATACCTTAACTGTGTCTTCGAGTAGAGCCGGTGCTGAACCACCAATCAAAATCAAGCGATTCAATTCTTCATCAGTGTAAGCAGGAAGCATACTCTTCCATTTGTCAAATAGCTTGTCTGCATTTTCGTTTGCTTGCTGTCGTGCATCATCCAAAAGTGCTTGTCGTTGTGAAGGGCTAAGATTTCCAAGATCACGTGCAGTAAGACCATTACCTGCCGCACCTTGGAATGGATCGCTGAATGGATTGAACGGCTTGTAACCAACGCCAGGACGAAAAGCATCCTTATCGGTTTCAGAAAGTTGCGTAATAACATCTTTCTGTGTAACTTGTCGAACAGATTCGGGTGCTTCATGGATGTTGCATTCAACGCGCCATTTCGGCGCAAAATTTTCGACTGAGCGATTGTAACTTGGGAAGCTAGTTGGATACACTTGCCATACTTCTCCACGCCCTAGTTCTACACCAATGTCTGAAGCACCTTGGTAATTGATTACGACCGGGGTTTGATTGTAATGACCTTCTACCTTAGCATCATGACCTTGCGAAGCAATGGCAAAGTACCTTTGGAAGAATTCGGTCATTTGTGTAAGACCTATTGCAAACTCGCGAGAATCCGAGAAATCGCGATATTCACTGACTGGACGTTTAACTAGTGTTCCATTTTGTCTAACTGCACCGAATGGCCCTTCCTTTCCAAATTGTCCTTCTATGGTTAGTCTGTCAAAGTTAATGCCAAGGACTTGAACAACCTCACCGGCATAGGTTTGTACTGTATTAGTGATTAGATTGAAATTCCATTCAACAGATGTCGGCGCAAATCGTATAGACAGGGTTCCAACATCAGGATGCGAGAAAGTTGTTCCAGCCATTAGTTATGAATATCAATGCCCTGCGTGCCACGTTCGCCGCGCAAAGCTTGAACTTGTCCAGTGTTTAGTGTCTTCAACATTCGTGCAGATCGAGGATCAAATCCAACGGTCGTGTGAACACGAATTTCTCCACTCTTTCCATATGAGTCAATAATCTTCGAAGCTGCATCAAGAGCCTTTTCGGTTCCACCTTTATCACCAGCTTGCGCAGCTTTGACGATTGGATCAAGAATCTTTCTACGCTCTTCTTTTGTCAAGCCAAGATTCATAAGAATGCTGGCAACTTCCTGTTCAGCCTGCATTCCACTTTTCTGAATAAGATTTCTAGCAACTCCACCTGATTTGCCAGTGATCCAGTTACTAAGCGGCCCATCGAAGATACTCTTCTTTCGTCGCATGAGTTGATCGAAGTTATCCGATATACCTCGCGCTCTATCCCGAGCCATCTTAGTAATATCTTTTGTCGCTTGACTGTCTACAAACTTTTGTTCATTGGTTCCTTGATCAGAACCCTTCCATGCTGTCTTCAGCATGTCAATGATTGCTGGAACAGGGGTATTACCAAATAGTTGTGCATACAAAGGATTCAAAAGAATTTCCTGAACATAGAGATTCCAGTCTGCGTCACCGCGACCGCGAGCAAGTTGAACGAGAACCCTGTTAAAGTTAGCTTGGAAATTACGCACGAATTGAGGCGTATATGCTTCGAATGGTGCGAACCCACTAAGCTGTGCTAAAGCTTCTCTCTGTGGCCCTGTTTGCAATGCAGCGAAGATTCCTGGTTGACGACCAGCTAACGTTCCTTGGAATTCACGTAAAAGATTCTCTGTCGTGCCAGTTGCTTGCTGTGCCGCAAATCGAGATTGCTGTGAAAGGTCAGTAATCAAACCGCCAACAGCCTTGGTCAGATCGGTGATACTTGTTCGAGATGCTTTAGCCGTATCATCGAGCGTACTCATCTGGGCCGCAAGTTGTCCTGTGGATAAACCTGCTTCTTTGATTGCTGGGATCGCAATCGTCATAGCATCCTCTACTCCGATGCCTAGATCGTTGACCATACCCTTAATTGCTTCCTCGGTATTACGCGCATCCTCACCACGGAATCCTGCACCACGAACACCCTGTACGATTTCCATTGCTTCCTTGTTGCCAACAAGATCGAATGGACTACCACGAAGAGCGCCAACTTCTCCACCAATACGACCAAAGATAGGAAGATTAATTCCACCGGCTGCAATTCCTGCGCCGCGACCTTCACCGGTTAATACGCCCAATCTTAAATCTTGTTGCTGCTGGGCATTAACAGAATTGAATAACCTATACGCACCATAAATTGCTGCGGGCGTCATAAGCGATCCACTTAAAGATGCAAGAGCGCCAGCGCCACGTAAGCCTAATCCAGTTAGACCGCCACGTGCAACACCAGCTTCAGAAAGAGATGTACCACGTTCAGCTAGTTTATCAGCCAATCCTTGCGTTCCAGGAATACCTTGGAATGCTTCACCAATAGCACCTTGTAGGTTTCCAGATGCTAGTGCTGTGGCAACATCTCTAATCCTAAAGGTAGAATTTTGATCAGATTTATTGCCTCTTTCTTTTTCATCAGAAACCTTCTTCTGTGCGCTTGCTAGTTTCTCTGTAGCTTCTGTGCTGCGCCGAATGTGGTCTGCGGTGCTAGCAAAGGATTGACTGAAATCACCAGCAAGAACGACAACACCCTTTATTCGATCTGAAAGAGTATCGAGCAGTTGATTAGTTGCTTCAAATTGCTGCTGGATAACTTGTGAAAGATCGACAGCCCCTTGTTCTTGGGCTTGAATACTGCGAATGTCTGTTGCAGGATTAGTAGGAATGTAGATGTTGGGAGGATCAACGGGAGTACCGCCCGTTACAGGGCGTTTTGTTCCTGGCCTCGGGGGTGTTGTCCAATCAGGAGGATTAGTAGCCACTTGACATTCCTAGATAATGACGTTATACTGCGAGTAATAGATAGGAGAATCTAATGGGTGTAGTGTTAACAATCTTTCTCATCTTGTGTCTAATTGACATGTTCTCTGGTGGCATGGTTGGTGAAGAATTCCAAAAAGCTGCTGCTAAGAAAGAGGCCGAAAAACTTCAAGAAGCGGAGATTCGGCAGCTTACTTTGGAAAAGATTCAAGCCGACAAAGAACTTGCCGACCACCTAACTTCTTTGGCGCAGAAAGTAGAGCGTATTCCAGGACAAATCCAGATCAAAACTATCGAGAAGGATCGTCCGATTACGAAGACTTTCTATGTGCGTCAATGGAGTTAGACATTCTGAGTCCAAGATTCTGTAACACATCTTGAACTTCTTCGGTTGACGTTGGCGTTTGCCACTCGACCTCTATTCCCTCATCTTCAAGTTCAACTTCTAGTTGACCTTCCTGTTCACGTTCTCTCATAAGATGCTCGATGAACTTCGGGCTTGTTTGTGGATTGGAAGCAAGAGCCATATTCTCTGTTCGGATACGTTCAAGTTTCGCGCTGTCTTGAAACTCGCGATTCATTAACCAGTTCAGGCCGAGACGCTGTATCCAATTTAGATCGCCCTTTAAACGTCCTTGCCTATCTGTAATTCTCAAGAACGTTTCTAGTTTGTGCGACCCGACCGTTATTCTAAATTTACTTTTTCGCTTACTTCATTCACGCGACGGAGTAGATTGTTGTACTCAGCGTAGACATTGTTAATGGTCGGACTCCAATACCAATTGGTCAGAATATGATTGAACTTCATTTCAAGTTCATTATCATTCGGGCCAAGTGCAGTAACGAGAGGTTGACCATCAACCGAAGTAACTGCTGCGGCAACATACGCAGTAACCAACGCACGAGTGCCGTCTGCTGTGTCCTTCCAGCGTGATGCTAGAAGAGATGCTTCTAGTTCTTCCCCAATCTTGAGTGTTCGAAGTCGAATCACTCGTTCGCCAATATGTACTTCGCTTGTTAGATGACCGTTGTAAAGAAGAGCCTGTTCGTCTTCGTCAAGTTCTTCCTCTTCTACAGTCTCAACTTGTAGGTACTCCTGATCGCGCGGTTCGTCAAACGCCGCGTCATATGGGCTTTCGCTCATCCCAACCTCGTCTTAGATAGATTGTTGTGGTTTACGTGAACGTTGCCGGTCGTACCGGAGCGTTGACCCAATTCTTCTTAGAATGGGTGTACCACAACGTCATCGCCTTCTCGATTGTCATAGTATCGATGGCGACAGTTTCTCCATCAGCAACATCTGCAACTACGATATTGAAGAACTGCTCATAACGGTCGGAACCAACTGCATCAGGAGTACGAATGTACTTCGTGACCGTGATAGGATTCTGAAGACCGTTAACGTAATCAAAGATGTCAATGATGTCGTTTGAGTTAGCAAGACCTTGTAAGTCCTGCCATACTGCCGAATTCCATAGCTCAAGTCTGTTGAGTGTAATCTCTCCGTGGCGCGATGCACGAGGGGTTACAATCTCTAGCGGACGTAAAGCATTCATCGGCTGAACTTCCTGTGGTGTAGCAACAGGCGTAATAGGCGACACAGTAATCGAGTTAGTCCAACCAATAACTTGATTGTTCCAATGGAAGACGGTGTAACCACCCGCTATTCGTGCGTTTCTAGCCATTTATTTCCTCTTAGGTTGCGTTCGCGTCAGTTGCGGCAGCAAAGTCGCCGGTCGTTGTGTTGATTGTGAAGACAACGTTGATGTTGTTGATTGGGTATGCCGGTAGATACTGGAATCGAACCTCTACCGTTGTAGGGTCACCATCAAGCAATCGACCCTTCACGTCTGAGTAACCATTGATAGCTTGTTCAACTACAAGTCCGTCGAGAACGCTGGATGTAATAGTCTCTACCAATGATGCTGCTCGACCAGCAGGAAGAACTGCACCAACTGCACTTGCGTCAAGAGCTACCTTTACACGATGAGCTAGTTCGTACTTAGCACGAACAACCGATGCTTCTCGTGTGTTGACCGAACCAACTGCGGTTGTGATATCGTGTCGTACTCGAATAACACCGCCACCCCTTTCCTCGATAACGAGAAGTCCTGCAGCAGCATCAAGTGCCTTTTCAGTTTCACGTCGTACATCATTGATACCAACGAATCCTGCAACTGTCTTTCGTGTAAGTGGAATCTGAACATCTCTTCCGGCATACATACCAGCAATTGCTGCTGCTGCGGCCCAAGCGCCAACCGAGAGATTAGCACCAGTTACCGGATTAGAGAGATAGAAGCTTGAGACATTTACATATCGAATTGACTCATCATTAAGCGCAGAAGCCGCCGCACGGATTGATGCTGCATCAATAAGAGTCGGTGTACCATCGCGACCAGCAATACCAAATCGGTAGAAGCCTTGTCCGTTCATCTTTGTAGTATGAGCGTAAAGCGATGAAGGTGCCCATGATCCACCGTTAGCAATAACGACGATACGAACGTCTGGTTCATCTTCTAGCTTAGTTAGTGCTGCTTCAATAGGAGTTTGAGTATCCGCTGTAGCTGCTAGAGTGATGATTTCATCTGCACCATTGAGGAACGC
>Ga0157369_10001055_pt1 | contig 34811 bp, 36 predicted proteins | sample C25metaG_FD_113461 | JGI IMG/M metagenome (GOLD analysis project Ga0157369, IMG submission 113461) | Corn rhizosphere microbial communities from Kellogg Biological Station, Michigan, USA - C2-5 metaG | ecosystem: Host-associated > Plants > Roots > Rhizosphere > Soil | place: USA: Michigan... | reverse complement strand
TACCTCGCCGCCGCGTTCTTTGATCTGTGCTTCGAGCAGACGCATTGTGACATCGCCGCCGTGGCCTTCCCAATCGAGCCCGGCTTGAAGACGGCGCGGCGGCGCCAGGACCTGATGCGCGGGCTGATCCTTTTCCGGCGTGCGCTGGACGAAGCGGCCCCCTTGCGCGCTGAGCCATTCGACCGTGCGCTTGCCGTTCTGCGCCACGGTACGCGCGATATCGGGGCGTGCGGCTTCGCCGCTGCCCTTGATGATGGCGTCTTCGAGCCGTGCCGGGTCGCTGAGGATCGAGCTTCCCATGACGTTGATGACGCCATTCGTCCAGCGCGATGCACAGAGATATCGCTCGTCGCTACCTTGCTCGAGCACCGCGACGCGCTGGCCGAGTTGCGCCGCGCGGCACGCCGTGACAAGTCCCGAAAATCCTCCGCCGATGGTGACGACATCAAATCGCATCACATGCTCCTCTTTTGTATGATCGTATCCGGGCGAGAGCCTTACGGGGAGGGGCATCGGTGAGAATGATGGGGATTATGGTACGGATGGGTGCGCTTGCACTGGCCGGATTGCTGTTCGCGGCCGGCGCGCAAGCGGAGACGATCAAGGTTGGGATTCTGAAAGTAGGCGCATCTGGCCCGGTCTACATCGCCGAGGCGCGCGGTTATTTCGCGGCCGAAGGCCTGACGGCGGAGCCGGTGACTTTCGGCGCCGGGCAGGCGGTGGCGGTCGCGGTTGTCGCGGGCGATGTCGATATCGGCGTTACCGGACTCACGGCCGGTCTCTACAACCTCGCCAGCGGCGGCCAGATCCGCGTCGTTGCCGGGCTTCACCGCGAGGCGCGCGGCTTCCGCATGCTCGGCTATTTCGCCTCGAACCGCGCCTATGATGCGGGCCTCACGTCGCTGAAAGACGTGGCCGGGCATTCGGTCGCGCTGACGACGATCGGTTCGACGACCCACTACGCCGTTGGCCTCTTGGCGATAAAATACGGGTTCCCGATCGCGAGCGTCAAAATCATGCCGCTGCAATCGATCCCCAATTCGTCGGCGGCGGTGGTCGGCGGTCAGGCCGATGTCGGCATGATTCCCGGTACGTTGAAGCCGGCGATGGACAAGGCCGGCGCGCATCTCCTGGGCTGGGTCGGCGACGAAACGCCGTGGCAGATCGGCGCCGTCTTTGTCACGACCAAGACCGCGGACGAGCGCGGCGACATGATCCACCGCTTCCTGCGCGTCCTCGCCAAAGGCGCGCGCGACTATCACGACGCATTCACGGATGCGCATGAAGAGCGCGCCGACGGGCCAAGCGCGCCGGCGGCGCTCGAGATCATCGCCAAGGCAATCGGTGAGACACCGCAACAACTCGACCAGCAGCTTCCCTATGTCGATCCGAAGCTGCGGCTCGATATTCGCGATGTGCGGCGGCAGATCGGCTGGTACCACGATCACGGCATGATGAAAGGCGAGATCAGCGTCGATAAGCTCGTCGACAAGCGCTACGCCCAGCCTCTTCAATAGGGGCCGCTGCAATAAGGGGGAAGAGAATGGCATCCGAAACCGAATTGCGCGAGCAACTCGCGACCTGCGCGCGCATCATGGCGATGCAGGGATTGCTCGGCCTGCACGGCCATATCAGCATCTATCAGCCCGAAGCGCAGCGCATGCTGATCTCGCCTGGTGCCGGCTCCGATAAGGCCAATCTCCGCGCCGAGGACATGGTGCTGGCGGGGCTCGACGGTAAAGCTGTCGACGGCAAGCGGCCGCCGCTCGAATGGCCGATCCATACCGCAATCCATGCGGCGCGTGCCGACGCGCTCGCCATCGCGCATCTTCATCCGCCCTATGCGACCTTGTTCTCGATCAGCCAGCGCGAGTACCGGCCGGTCACCATGCATAGCGGGCTGTTCGGCAAGGGCATCGGGATTTATCGCGAGGCGCATCTCATCACCAGCGTCGACCGCGGCGAAAGGCTGAAACAGGTGCTCGGTGACAAGCGCGCCGCCTTTCAGCGCGGTCACGGCATCACCGTCGTCGCGCGCAATATTTCGGAGATGCTGCACATCACGTTGGCGCTCGAGAACGATGCGTTGAAGACCCTGCAAGCATCGAGCCTTGGCGAGCTTGGGACGCTCAGCGCCGAGGAAGTCGCGATGCTCGAAAAGGAGATCACGCTGGAAATGGTGGCGCCGCGCACCTGGGCTTATTTCACGACGCTCGAGGCACGCTGGGACCGCCAGCCGGGCTCGGGCCGCAGCGCACTTTTCCCATGAGCGCGCTTGTTCCGTAAGGCGAAATGCGAAAGATTTTCGGCCTGATCGTAGCGGGCGCTGCGCTGCTGGCGGCGAGCGCTGCGAATGCGCAAAGCAACAAGCTCACGGTCGCGGTCGGCGGCAAAACGATCATCGCCTACCTGCCGCTGCCGGTCGCCTATTACGGCGGCTTTTTCAAGAGTGAGGGGATCGAGGTCGATCTGCAGGATGTGCAGAACGGGCCGAAAGCGGTCGAAGCGATGGTCGGGGCAGCGCTTGTATGGCGCGATCGATTACGCCTTCCTGCTGCAGCCCCAAGGCGTGAACATCGTCTCGCTCGTCCTCGGCGCCCATCTCTCGGCGATCGTGCTCGGCCTGCCGCCCGATAAGGCGCATAACTATAAAGGCCCGGCCGATATGAAGGGCATGACGATCGGCGTGACTGGTCCCGGCGGCGCGGCCGAGAACATGCTGCGCATCATCCTGAAGAAGGGCGGGTTGTCGCTGACCGATGTGACCTCGGTCGGGGTCGGCTCTGGCGCGACGGCGATCGCCGCGATGGAGACCCGCAAGATCCACGGCATCGTCCTCGCCGATCCGGTGATCACGCGGCTGGCCGTCGATGGCTTCATCCTGCCGGTGGTCGATACCAGGACGGTCGCCGGCCAGACCTTCGTCTACGGTGGGCCGGCGGCGCTTGCCGGAGCGACGATCACGGCCGACTACGTCCGGACCTATCACGATCTGGTCCAGCATTACGTCAAAGCACTAGTAAAAGCTGTGAAATGGTTGCACGCGGCCCCGAGTGCGGAGATCGTGAAGCTGCTGCCCAAAGAGTTCTACGGTGGGAATAAGGACATTTTCGACAAGGTCCTGACCGCCAACAAGGGCATCTATACCGCCGATCGCCGGACCAGCGCCCAGGAGCAGCAAAACGCCTATCACCAGGTTCTGGACACCGGCCGGCTGACCTCGAACCAGCCGATCGATCTCAAGAAGATTTTTGTGGCCGAGTTCCTCGACAAGGCAAATTAGTAGCGCCCATCATGGGGCTACGAAGGCAGCAGCATCCCTAAAAAAACATAGCGTTGTGGGTAATACTTAAGGTTGCGCTTGGGTAAGGAAATTTCCGGTTGGGCGTTAAGCAGGGGACGAATCGGAAAGCGTGAATAAAAACCATAGCTTCCCGCGGTTTTCTCTTGCTCTCCGTTCGCCCCAGCTACAATTTGGCGGCGACCCAGGACAATGCTGGGGCTAGTTGGAGGAAAGCGATGCCATCCCGCAAAAAAGCAGCTCCCAAAAAGAAAGCGGGGAAGCCGGCCCCTAAAAAGGCCGCGAAGAAGGCTTCACCAGCCCGGAAGCCTGCCGCTTCTGGCGCGCCCGCGGTGACCCCTGCACCAGCCTCGCGGCCCGTCCAGCTCGCGGCCCCGGTGGGCAATGCCCAACCCCGGCCGGCTGCTGCCTCCCGGCCCTTGAGCCCCGGCCAAGTCGCGACGGCGGCCCAGGCGGAAGAGCGTCGTAAGGCCGCGACCCGCAAGCTTTTTGCTCGAATCCGCTCGCTCGAGGCGATCGTAGGCGCCGATCTGCGCAAGCGCGGCAGCCTGCTGCTCTCGCAGGCGGTCGATCAGTGGTATGCCGAGGCGACCAGCGCTACGGCCAGCGACGTTTCCATCACCAACGCCGCCCGCGCCGTCATCTCGCAGCTCTAGCCGCGCGCCCGTTATCGCCTAAAGCCGCCGTTTTTTTTCTAAAGGCGTAGGCCGCCGCTCGCTTCGATCACCTGGCCGGTGATCCAGTGCGCCTGCTCGGAGGCGAGGAAGGCGACAACATCAGCAATATCCTCTGGTTCGCCGACTCGGCCGAGAATTGTCTCGGACGCAATCTGCTTGGCCGATTCCGGATCGCGGACGAGGGGGTTGAGATCGGTGCGCGTCGCGCCCGGCGCCACCGCGTTGACCGCGATGCCGCGCGGTCCGAGGCGCTTCGCGGTCGAGAGGGTGAGCGAGTGCAGCGCTGCCTTGGTGGCGGCGTAGAGCGGCGTCTCGGCATAGGAGATGCGTGCTGCGGTCGAGCCGATATTGATAATGCGGCCGCCATCACTGAGGCGCGGTAGCGCCTGCTGCATGACGAAGAACGGCGCGCGCAGATTGATCGCGATCATGCGCTCGAAATCGTCCGGCGCGACTTTCTCGATCGGCTGGCGGCTACCAATCCCGGCATTGTTGACGAGGATGTCGAGCCGTGGCCGGTCGCCGCGCTGGCGTAACGAGGCATCGAAAGCAACGAAAAGCTGCTCGGCCGCGGAAGGCTCGACGAAATCCGCGGCGATGGCGAAAGCCGTGCCGCCGGCGGCGGCGATCGCCGCGACCACCGCCTGGGCGGCGGCGCGGTCGCGGTTGAAATGCGCCGCGACCAGCGCGCCGTCGGCGCCGAGTCGCAACGCGATGGCGCGCCCGATGCCTCTGCTGGCGCCGGTGACGAGCGCGATCTTCCCCTCAAGCGGCTTCGAGTCGGGCGCGCCCATGGCGCCGCTCAGTTGGTGAGCGTCACGACGTAGCGCTTGTCGATCACCGTGTTCACGTCGATGCGGTTCTTGAGCATGCCTTGCGAGACATACCAATCGACTTGATTCTGCACGTCCTTCACATCGAGCCGCGCATCGGGATCGACATAGGCGATCGCTTTCTTGATCCGCTCCGGCGGCTGACCGATGTACTTCGAGATGATCTCGAGCACCGCCGGCGCGGCCGGCTGATCGGCGCGCTTGCCGTCGGGACCGACGAACGCGGCGACATAGTCATGCGCGCCTTTCTTATAAGCCCGAAGGAAGCGCTCGACATAAGGCACGTTGTCGGCGGTCTTCACCGTGGTGAAGATCGAGGAAAGCTGCCACCGCACTTCGTCGCCCATGAAGCCCAGAAGCTTCGTCTGGCCGCTTTCAACCCCGGGCATAAGGACGGTGGAGATCGTGACGGCCGCATCGACGGAGCCGCCGGCCACCGCCGTCGCCTGATTGGTCGCGGCTTGCAGTGGTTCGATGCGCACGGTGGCGGGATCGATCCCATATTTCTTCTCGATCAGCGACAGGCTGTAATGCGGCGACGAGCCGACCGTACCGATCGACATGGTATGGCCGCCGAGATCCTTCAGCGAACGGACCCCGTTGTTCCAACCTTTGAGCGAAGCGACGAAGGTCATGCCCTGGAAGCCCGGGGCTTCGCGCGCGAAACCGCCGATGATGCGCAGCTTGTCTGAAAGATTGAAGAAGCCGGCGGCGGTCGCCGCCATGCCGAAATCGAGATTGCCCGAGACGGTCGCGACTGCGATCGGCGGCGAGGCGTCGAAATAAACGAAGTTCACATCGAAGCCTTCATTGGCGAAATAGCCACGCTCCTTGGCGATGAAAAGCCCGCCGAAGGTCGCCGCCTTGATCGCGCTGACATTGATCTTGTCGAGCGCGTGCGCTTGCGGTGCCGCTAGGCCAAGCGCAAGCGCGAAGGCAGTGATGGTACGCGTCACGAATTTCGACATGTTTCCCCCTGTTCTTCGTTTATCGTGCTATTGGCGATTTCGTCATTGCGAGCAGCGTAGCGACGAAGCAATCCAGTCTAATCGTTTCAAACTGTATTGCTTCGCTCCGCTCGCAATGACGTCGATGTAACCCTTAACGCGCCGCCGCCATGCTCTTGAACAACGTGACGCCGCGCAGCAGATCGATCGCGCGCACGAACTGATAATCCTTGTCGGTGCCGAAATTATTCGCGTCAAGCACGTCGCTCGGTTTCGGCAGCGGCGTTGCGCCGGGCGGAATATCAGCATTCTTCGTGGTGCCGGGCGCGGCGCTTGTTGGTGGCGTTGCGGCCGGTGCGGCATTGGAGCTCGGCGGCGTCACGCTGCTGCCGGCGGGCGGCTTTGCCGCCGGTGCGGTCGAGGGCGCCTTGGCGCCTTCGGGACCGGTGTTCTTCAGCGCGCCGCGCAGATCGGCCTCGTGCTGCATTTGCGGCAAGGTGACCTGCTCGATGCGCGCCGGCTCGACCACGACATCGGGCGTGATGCCGGTGCCTTGGATCGAGCGGCCCGACGGCGTGTAGTAGAGCGCGGTGGTAAGACGGATCGCGCCACCGCTTTCCTTGACCGGCAGCACGGTCTGCACCGAACCCTTGCCGAAGGATTGGGTGCCAAGGACGACGGCGCGGTGATTGTCCTGCAGCGCGCCGGAGACGATCTCCGAAGCCGACGCCGAGCCGCCATTGATCAGAACGACAATCGGCAGGCCATGAGTGATGTCATGATTGGGCTGCGCCTCGAAGCGGCGATTGTCGCGGTTCTGCCGGCCCTTGATCGAGACGATATCGCCCTTGTTGAGGAAATCGTTCGACACCGACACCGCTTCGTCGAGCAACCCGCCGGGATTGTTGCGCAGATCGAGTACGATGCCGATCAGCTTGTTGTTCGCCTTGGCCTGAAGGTCCTTGTACGCGGCCTCGACGTTCGTGCTGGCGCGCTCGCTGAAATTGGTGATGCGGATGTAGCCGATATCCTTGCCCTGCAACGCGTGTTTCACCGGATCGACCTTAATGTCGGCGCGGGTGAGGGTGATCTGGAAAGGATCGACTTGAGCGCGGCGGACGGTGATCTTCACCTGCGTGCCGATGGGCCCGCGCAGCTTGTCGACCGCTTCTTCCAACGTCATGTCGGTGACCGGCGCATCGTCGATCGCGACGATGAGATCGTTGGGCTTCATTCCGGCTTTCGCGGCGGGCGTGTCGTCGATCGGCGACACGACTTTCACGAAGCCGTTCTCCATCGTCACCTGCATGCCGAGCCCGCCGAACTCGCCGCGGGTCTGCACCATCATCTCTTTATATTCTTTGGCGGTCATGTAGCTCGAATGCGGGTCGAGCCCGGAGAGCATGCCTTTGACCGCGCTCTCGGCCAGCTTCTTGTCGGTGACCGGCTCGACATAGCTCGCCTTGACCTGGTCGTAGATTTCCTTGACCAGCGAGAAAGAGACTTGGTTTGACTCGGTATCGGGCGCGGCGCCGGATTGCGCCAGCGGAAGCAGCGCAATGAGCGCGGCCGAAGCGACGAGGTTGAGCAGACGCATGGAGTTTATTCACCTTCGCGGAAGCGGAGAGCTGACGCGATTATAGGCGAAATCACTCGGCGCGTCGAAAGTCACGCGACCGCGCGGCGCGGCCAATTCTCACAGCGCGGTTAACATTTCCACGCGGTTAAACAGACCCCAAACGACGCCCGGTCTTACTGCGGCGGCGTGGTCGGTACGGGCTGCCACGGCGAGGCACAGCTGGTGACATAGGGGTAGTAGGTCTGCGCGTCCGGGCAGAAATAATAGTAATAGATCGGTTGTTGGCCGTATTGCGCCGGCGGTGCGGGCTCGGGCGGCACGGGTTCAGGCGGCGCCGCGTCGGCATAAACCGGCGGCGGCACCTCATCTTCTTCCTCGGGAAGATAAACGACGTCGGGGATATAGGTCGGGTAGGGGTAGATCGGCTCGGCGTAGAAGTACCAGATGCCGTCGACGGCATACCACCAGCCGTAACGGCCACTGTGGAATTCATGATGCCACGCGCCGCGATGCCAGAGATCCCGCTCATGCACCGTGAAATGCACATAGTCATGGCCGTAAAAATGGCCGTGATTGAATGCCGTCGGCGCGGCACCGCCGTGATGCTGGGTGAAGGCGGCCGTGTTGGCGCTGCGCGTGTTGCCCTGGAAATTGACCCGCGAATTCGTGGTCTGCTGCTGTTGCTGCTGGGGTTGCGCTTGCGTTTGGGCTTGCGGCGCCGCCGACCCGGCCGCGCTACCGCGCTGGACGGAGCGCTGCTGGAATTGCTGTTGCTGCTGCTGAGTGGGGCTGGTAGGCGCACCGCCGAGGTTCTGCGGCTGCCCTTGGGCGCGCCGGAATTGGCTTTGGCTCGGCGGCGTCGGCGAGGCGGTTGCGCCGGCCGGTGGGCTGGGCGGCGCGGCATTGATCGGTGCCGGACGCTGGAAGGATTGCGTGTTCGGCGGCGTCGCGTTGTTCTGCGCCGGACGCTGGAATTGCTGCCCGCCGCCATGGCCACCGGCGCCAGGCCCGCCGACATGCGGGCCCTGCGGCGCGGTATTGCCTTGCTGCGGCTGCCGATTGTGTTGTTGCTGCTGGTTGTGTTCGGGCTGCTGTTGTTGCGGTCGCTGCTGCTGTTGATGGTGTTCCTGATGGTCGCGCTGATAACGATCGTCGTGCTGCTGTTGGTCTTGTGCGGCGGCCCAGCCGAGCGGCGCGAGGCAGAGCGAAGCGGCGAGCAGAAGGCGGGTCGACACCATCGTCATTTCCTCAATTGGCGGATGTCGGCGCGCAGGGCCGCACAGTCACCACGCCTTCCAGCTCTTTCGCTCCGACCAGCTTGGCGAGCGATCGGCACTGCCGGTTCCAGCAGAGCCGATAATCCGCGGTATAGGGTGAAAGGGTCAGGCGTAACTCCGGCAGGACCGGCAAATGCGGCACGTAATGCCACCATCCGTCACGAAACAACGCGTCGGGCGGGGGTTCCATTCCCGCGCCGGTGCCTTGAATCCGCGCCTCGGTCAGCGCCAGGCCCGTGCCTCTGATCGCATAATCCTCCTGCCAGCCGGTCTTCTCGACCGAATGGGTCCAGGAAAGCGTGAAGCGATCTGTCGGCAGGCTGACATGATGGGCGCCGAGCGCGAGGCAGATCGCCGCCGCCGCGAGGCTCATACGGCGATGAGGCGGCCGCGACGCCAGCGATGGAAGATCAAGAGCGCAGCACCGAGCGCGAAGCCGGCCTCGTCCGTCCAGGGAACTGCAGCAACAATAAGGAAAGCGGCCAGCGTTGCGGTGATGCGCTCGGCCCAGCTCATGGCGCCGAAAAGATAGCCGGTCGCCGCGCCGCCCCAAAGCATGATCGAGAAGGACGCCTTGAAGACGATGTAGACAACCGAGATCACGGTCCAGTTGCCTTGCAGCATCAGCGACGGATCGTAAACCCACATGAAGGGAATGACGTAGCCGGCAAGCGCGATGCGCGTCGCGATCCAGCCAATCTCGGTAAAGCCGGTCTTGGTGATCGATGAAGCGGCGAGGGCGGCGAGCGCCACCGGCGGCGTCAGATCGGCCATGATGCCGAAATAGAAGACGAACATATGCGAGAGCAGCAGCGGCACGCCGAATTGCAAAAGTGCCGGCGCCGCCATCGCGCTGCAAACGATATAGGTCGGAATTGTCGGCAAGCCGGTGCCGAGGATCAGCGCCATGATCATGGTCATCACTAGCGCCAGGAAGAGGCTGTTGCCGGCGAAATCGAGGACGATGCGCGCGAGATCGCCGGCGAGGCCCGTCAGTGTCGCAATGCCGACGAGGATGCCGACCAGCGCGCAAGCGATACCGACGCCGAGCGCGCTTTTGGCGCCTTCGGCGAGCGCATCGACCATCACGCGCACGGTGTGGCCGCGATCGGGCGCGAAGAAGCAAAGCGCGCCAACCCCGGCAATGGCCAGGAAAAGCGTGCTCTCGAGCGCGAGCGTGTTGCTCATGACCAGCGCGCCGCCGACCAGCCCGAGCGCGATCCAGAAACCGGCGCGCATCATCGCCGCGCCCAGCGGCGAGACCAGTGCTTTGCCGAGGATCAGGATCATGGTGAGGGCGAGCCCGACCCAGCCGGCGAAGAGCGGCGTGTAACCGGCAAACAGCATGTAGACGAGCGCGCCGAGGGGCAGGGCGAGATACCAGTCGCGCTTCAGCGCGCCAATCGCGCTCGGGCATTGCTCTTTCGGCAGCCCGATGAGATGCGCGCGTCCCGCCTCGAGATGCACCATCCAGAAAGCGCTGGCGTAATACAGGAGCGCCGGGATCGCGGCCGAGATCGCGATCGTCGAATAGGGCATGTTGAGCGTCTCGGCCATGATGAAGGCGACCGCGCCCATCACCGGCGGCATGATCTGGCCGCCCATGCTCGCGGTTGCCTCGACCGCACCGGCGAAAGCGGGGCGATAGCCGAAGCGGCGCATCAGCGGAATCGTGAATTGCCCGATCGTCAGCACATTGGCAATGCCGGAGCCGTTGATCGTGCCCATAAGCCCGGAGGAGATCACCGCGACCTTCGCCGGTCCGCCTTGCGTATGCCCGACCGTGCCAAGGGCGAGATCGTTGAACAGCCGGATCATGCCGGCGCGCTCGAGGAAGGCGCCGAACAGGATGAAGAGGAAGATGTAGGTCGCGGAGACGAAGGTCGGCGTGCCGTAGATACCGTCGGTGCCGAGGTAGAGGTTATCGATCACCTGATCGAAGCCGAAGCCGCGATTGAGCAGCGGCGGCGGCAGCGAGCGGCCGAAGAGCGCGTAAGGGATGAAGATCGCGCAAAACACCGGCAGGCCCCAGCCCATCAGCCGCCGCGCGGCTTCGAGCAAGAGCAGCAGTACCGCACAGCCGACGGCGAGATCGATGTTCGACGGCTCGCCCGAGCGCTGAATGAGCTCGGTCTCGAAAACCCAATGATAGAGGCCGAGCAGGAAGCCGAGGCCGCCAAGGCACCAATCGTACCACGGCACCGCCACCTTGCCGTTATCGCCCGAGCGGAAGCGTATCAGCGCGAAAGTCAGCAGCATCAGGAAGCCGACATGGACCGAGCGGATGACGATGCTTGAGAACGGCGAATAAGCCGCCGTGTAGATCTGCCAGAGACTGAAGACGACGGCGATGACATAGATCGCCTTGCCTGAGCGGCCGGGAGCGGTCAGCCCGGCGGCGGGATTTTCGGGATCAACCAGCGGTTCAGGCGCGGCGACGGCTTCAACGGTCATGCGACGGAACTCAGATCCGGTTGCAAGAGCATCGAGCGCCCTTCGACAGGCTCAGGGTGAGGAATAGTGTGCGTGGCGTAATCCACCGGAAGATGCCGTACGAGATTTCCCTCGTCCTGAGCAAAGTCGAAGGACGCTGGATGGGACTGCAACTCAAAACTCCCGCGCCAGTCTTTACTTCAGCACGCCTTTTTCTTTGTAAAAGCGCTCGGCACCCTCATGGAGCGGCACCGGGCCGGGCTTGGGCGCATTTTCCAAGGTGATGGCTTTTGCCGCTGAATGTGCTGCCACCAGCGTCGGGAGATTGTCGAAGATCGCCTTGGTCATGGCATAAACGAGGTCGGGCTTCAGATCGCTGCTGGTGACGAGATAGTTTTGGATGCTGACCGCTGGCACGTCGGCATTCTGGCCCTCATAAGTGTGCGCCGGAATGACCGTCGACTGATAGGCGGGATCGCCGATTTTCGCGACAGTATCGGCCGGCACCGGGATCAAAACGATCGGGACCGAGGTGGCGAGATCGCGGATCGCCGAAACGCCGAGCCCGGCCGAGATCAGCGTCGCATCGAGCTGGCGGTTCTTCATCAGATCGACCGAGGCGCCGAAATCGAGATATTCGACCTTGCTGAGATCCTTGTAGCTGAGCCCCGCGGCCTTCAGCACGGCACGGGCGTTGATCTCGGTGCCGGACTTCGCCGCACCCACCGACATGCGTTTACCCTTCAAATCGGCGAGCGACTTGATGCCGGAGCCGGCGGTGGCGACGATCTGGATGTAATTGGGATAGATCGCGGCGACGTCGCGCAGCTTGTCGAGCTTCTTCGAGAAGCCGACTTCGGTGTCACCGCGCCAGGCCTGGCTCAGCGTGTCGCCGAGGGTGAAGGCGATCTCGCCGCGACCGGCTTGCAGCAGGCTGAGATTCTCCACCGAGGCTTTGGTCGACTGGGCCGAGGATTTCGCGTTCGGCAGCGCTTTCGCGTAGATGTTGGAGAGCGCGACGCCGAGGGGGTAGTAAACGCCGCTAGTGCCGCCGGTCAGCACATTGATGAATTGCTGCGCCTGCACCGGCGCGCTCGCTGCCGCCAACACCAGGACCAGTGTCGCCAAGCCGAATCTTCGCATTAAGTCCTCCAGCATTTCTCCCAGTTCCAGATTTGGCGGTTTCTCGCCCAAAGGGCAAGCGCGAGCTGGTTTGCCCTGCCGGATAGGCTTGACCTAGGGCCTAGCATCGCGGAGTTTCTCCTCATGGCATCGGACGGCTCCGGCCCCCGCACACATCAAGGCGCGCCTTCGCTGTCCGCCGTCGTGGTGGCGCGCAATGAGGAGGCGCAGCTCGCCGCCTGTCTCGAACGGCTGCGCTTCGCCGATGATCTCGTCGTTGTCCTCGATCGCTCGACCGATCGCTCGGCGGAGATCGCGCGGAGCTTCGGCGCGCGAGTCGTGGAAGGCGGGTGGGAGCTCGAAGGGCCGCGCCGCAATGCCGGGCTCGATCGATGCCGCAGCGACTGGATCATTGAAATCGATGCCGATGAGCGCGTGCCGGCGGCGCTGGCGCAGGAAATCCGTCGTGCGATCGCGCAAGGCGCCAGCGACATCTTCCTCGTGCCGATGGCCAATCATATCGGGACGCATCGTGTGCGCTATGGCTGGGGCGCTTATAACGGTGTTGCCGCCAAGCCGATCCTCTTCCGCCGCGGTGCCAAGCGCTGGGGTGCGGGCCGCGTCCATCCACGCATCGACATGACCGGCCGGCGCGGCACGCTCGGCGCGACGCTCGACCATTACGTCGATCGCGATATCGGCGATATGTTCCGGCGCCTCAACCGCTATACCGATCTTGCCGCGCTCGATGCGATCGATAGTGGCGATATACCGCCAATGGGGCATTCGGTCCGCCGCGTGTTCAGTCGCTTCTGGAAATCCTATGTCGCGCGCAAAGGTCATCGCGAGGGCGCCTATGGGCTTGCGCTCGCCACCTTCTCTGCGCTTTATCCGTTGTTGATCTATCTCAAGGTCGCGACGGCGAAAGGCGAGGGGGAGAAGAAGTGAGTCTGTTCGGCCGCAAAACCGGCGACATACGGCCGATGCCGTTGTCGGAGCGGCTCTACCGCCGCTTCTTCCTCAAATATCACGGCCGTTATCTCATCACCGAGCTGCAGCTTCGCGCGCGGCAGCAAAGCGTCGATTACATCCTCGCCGAGATGGGCGATGCTTCGATCTTCGAGGATCGCTGGGCGTTGCTGCGCCATGCCGCTGGCGAGGCGCCGCCCGACGGGCTGATGATCGAATGCGGCGTTGCCGATGGCGCGAGCCTGCGCCATCTCGCACGCGACAGCGTGCGGCGCTTCCATGGTTTCGACAGTTTCGAGGGCCTGCCCGAAGCCTGGGCCGGCACCTTCGAGCAAAAGGGCAAATTCGGCCGCGGCGGCACCTTGCCCGAGGTGCCAAGCAATGTCGCGCTGCATAAGGGCTGGTTCGAGCAGACGCTGCCGCCTTTTCTCGCCGCGCATCCGGATGACAGCGTTGCCTTCCTGCATGTCGATTGCGACATCTACTCATCGACCGTGACGGTGCTGCGGATGCTCGCGCCGCGCTTGCGACCGGGGTCGGTGCTGGTCTTCGACGAATATTTCAATTATCCGAACTGGCAGCGCCACGAGTGGCGCGCTTTCCAGGAATTCATCCGCGACACCGGCCTCTCCTATCGGTATCTCGGCTTCGCGCAGAAGAACGGCCATGTCGCCGTGCGTCTCGGTGAGGAAAGCGACGCTGCGGCGCGCGAGGCCGAGCGCCGGCTGGAAGAATGGGGCCTGCCCGAAACCGCGCGATGATCTCGATCCTTCGCCCATCGCTGCTCGTTCTCGCGTGCTGCCTCGTGCTTGCTGCCGGCGCTCGGGCGGAGACGATCAAGGTCGGGCTGCTCAAGACCGTCGGCGCGGGCCCGATCTTCATCGCGCAGGAAAAAGGCTATTTCGCCGCGGAAGGGCTCGAGATACAGGACGTCGTGTTCGATTCCGCCGAGCCGATTGCCGTGGCGACGGTCTCCGGCTCGATCGATATCGGCGCGACCGGCCTGACCGCCGGCTTCTACACGCTCGCCGGCCAGGGTGCGCTGAAGATGCTGGCGTCGGAAAGCTTCGAGCGCGCGGGCTTTCAGGGACAAGCCGTACTGGTCTCCAACCGCGCCTGGGAGGGCGGTCTCAAGGCTTTTACCGACTGGCCGGGCCATTCGGTGGCGATCAGCCAGGTCGGTGGTGCGCCGCATTACAGCCTCGGCCTGCTCGAGGAGAAATTCCACATCGATGGCAAGACGGTGCGGGTGCTCCCGCTGCAATCGAATGCCAATCGCATCGCCGCGGTGACCGGCGGCACGGCCGACACGGCGATCATTCCCGTAACTTACGCGATGCCGTCGATCCAGCACGGCGATGCCAAGCTGCTCGGCTGGGTTGGCGATAACACGCCGTGGCAGGTGGCCGCGGTCTTCACCTCGACAAAAGCGACGAATGAGCGCGGCGATATGCTCAGGCGCTTTCTCCGCGCCTCGTTGCGCGGCGTTAAAGATTATTGCGACGCCTTCATCGGGCCGGATCAAAAGCTGCGCTTCGGTCCGACCGCGCCGGAGATCTTGGCAATCATCGCCAAATATACCGGCCAGCGCGAAGCCGATATCAAGCTCGGCATCACCTATCTCGATGCCGAGGCGCGCATCGATGTGAAGGATATCGGACACCAGATCGCGTGGTTCCACGCCCAAGGCATGCTCAAAGGCGATTTCGATGCGAATGCGGTGATCGATCGGCGTTATGCGATCGCATTGCCGGAGTGAGAATAGGAGAAGCCGAGCGCGTCGGCTCGTGCAAATCAAGAAGCGAAGGAGAGGGAGTGATGATGGGGATTGAGAAAAAGCTGCTGGCCGTTGCGCTTGTCGCGCTCGGCGCCGGCACGGCCCAGGCGGCGGACAACACGGCGATGGAGCACACGACGCTGACGCTTCCAGCAATCAATCTTGGCTTTTTGAGCCGCTTTGTTGCCGATGATGAAGGACTTTGGAAAAAGGAAGGCCTTGAGGTCAAGGTTCAGCAGATCCAGGGCGTCGGCTCGACCAATGCGGTGATCGCTGGCTCTATCGATTTCGCTTACGCCTCGGCGGCGACGATCACTCGCGCAACGGCGCGCGGCCAGCACCTCGTCGCGCTGGCGACACAGTCGCAGGAATCGGGCGAGGATATCGTCATCCGCAAATCCATCGCCGACGCGGCGCATTTCAATCCGAATGCGCCGCTCAAGGAGCGCGGCAAGATCCTTCAGGGGCATACCTTCGCCATTGGCGGGGCCGGCGCCATTCCGGACGTCATACTGAAAGTCGTCGCGCAAGAGGCGGGTGTGCCGCTCAACACTGTCACGACCGCACCGATGAGTCCGGATGCCCAGGTTGCCGCCTTCGATCGCGGGGCGGTCGATGGCTTCGTCTCGGGACCCCCTTTCACCCAAATCGCCACGGTGGCGGGAGCGGCTGTGGTGGTCTCTGATACCACCAAAAGCGAGCCCAAGGACTATTCGCCGGTCTCCTCCGGGCTGGTGCTGACACGCGCCGATTTCTGTCCGGCGCATCGCTCGATCTGTACCAAATTCATCCACGGCGTGGTCGCAGCGCTCACCTTCATCCGCACGCATAAGGCGGAGACACTGGTGATCATGAAAAGGCATTTCAGCGCCTTCGACGAGAAGGTTCTGGCAGCGTCCTATGACGCGCTGGTTGCTATCCAGCCGGAAAAGCCGATTACCACGCCGAAGGATCTCGAAAACGGCGATCGGCTCAATGTCGCGGCGGGCTTCCTGAAGAAGGATGACATGCTGCCGGAATACGCTTCGATCATCGATAACGAGTTCGTGGAGAGCGCTTCGCGATAGGTGTCTGTCCGGCGGCGGCGCGGCGATCCGCCGCCGGGGGTATCGCGCCTAATTGCGCGATTTGCAGCGAATCCTAACGGCGCGTGAACCATCTGAGTGGTTCACTCGCCGATCATGCCGGCCGAGACTGTCATCCGTTTTGTCACCGAGTGGCGGCACGCGCCCTACGGTCATCGGACCGGCGTTTTTCGTGCCGCCTATCGGGTCTGGCCCGGCCGGATCTTACCGGAAGCGGAACGCGCGGAACTCCGCACGCTGCTGGACTGGTTCAATGACCATCTTGCCAAGCCGGATCGGCTCGCTACATCGCCGCGGGCACATGGGGCTGAGACCGCGCTTTCCTGGATTCGCGCTTCCGCGCGCCAGCATGTCACACGGCTCCGTCGAATAGCCGCTCTCGTCGAGAGGGCAGGCATCGCAGTCGACGAGCTGCACACGGCGCGGCCCGGCTATGTCGTCTATCGGGACGCGTATCAGGTGGTCGCACTGCCGTTTGCGGATACGCCGCAATAAATCACGGCTGGATCACCGCTGATCGATTGTTCGCCCAGAGGCGTCGTCATCGATCCAACGCCGTATCTCCGCCAGCGCTTGCTGCGCGCTACGCTTGGCTGTGTCGACCACGAGATGCGGCCGGTCCCAAGGCTCGTAGGGGCGATCGATCACTTGCTGCCAGGTCAGCGGCGGCGATCCGTCACCTTCGGTCGCGCGCATCTCGACCCTTCGCCGATGCTCGTCGCGGTCGGAGCAGATCAATTCGATCTCGGACAAGGGACAGGCCGAGGCCCGGGCAATCTCTTGCCAGGCATCGCGCGTCACCTTGAGCGGGTTCACCGCATCGACGATGACAATGTGGCCTGGCTGGCGCAAATTCTCTTTCGCCAGGGCATAGGCAACGAGATAGCCGGCAGGGCCGATGTCTTCGCCGGCAGGCCGCGGTTTCTGTAGCGCCTGCTCGATCGTGTCGATCCGCAGATAGACAGCGTTGCGCTCATCGGCGAGCGCACGGGCAAGTGTGGTTTTGCCGGTTCCCGGCAACCCGGCGAATACGATCAGCATAAGCCGCTCTTGCTCGATCGGCGGTTCGGCGTTCCGCTTAGTGGCGTTGGACCAGCTTGATGAGATCGATCACCTGCTGGTCGATCTTCGGATGCGTCTTCCACCAATCGACCGTGACGTCGACGAATTTGACGCCCTTGGCGTGCTCGCTCTCGACCAGCTTCTTCGCATAAGAGTCGCTGTAGAGGCCGAGATCGAGGCCGTTGTATTCGGCCATCACCTTTGCTTGGCCTTCGGGCGAGGTGAGGTAGAGCGTATAGAGGAGCGCCGCATCGGGATGCGCCGCATGCGTCGGGATGGTGATGTAGGAATAGCGCATCTCGGCGATGTCGCTGACGATCTTGGTTGCGACCAGCTTCGTGCCGCGGAATTTGATGTTGTTCGGCCAGCCGCCGCTGCAATCGAGGGCCAGCGCCGTAAGCTCGCCCGAAGCGACGCGATCGACGCTGCCGCAACTCGCAAAGCCGGCGATTTGGGGCGCGAATTGCTTGATATAGGCCGTCGTCTTGTCGACGCCCCAGACATCGTCGGCGAGCAGCGCGTCGAACCCGCCCAAAAAAGGCGTCGTCACGAATTTTCCCTTGAGCTCTGGCTTCAAGAGATCGGCCGAGCTTTTGATATCGGCGGCCCACGGCGCGGCTTTCGGGTTGTAGAGAATATTCGGCAGCGACAGGTTCACGCGGATCGCCTTGCCGTCCGCCTCGATCAACTCGGGCGGCAGTGTCGGCATGGCGGCGCGCCAATCGATCGCGCGGAAGAGTTTCTTCTCGAGATAGGGCACGATCTGTGCCGGCGTCAGCGCCAGGACATCGGTGCTCGCCGACGTACCCGCCTGCATCTCCTGGAAGAGCTGCGCTGCGAGCGGGCCGTAAGCCGCGCCGGGACTCCATTCGATCGGGATATCGACGCCGAACATGGCTTTGATGCCGCGCTGCGCTGCGGCTTGCGCTTCTGGACCTGCGAGCGTCGAAGCCGGCGTCGAGCGCACCAGCAGCTTGCCCTCTTTCTTGGCGCCATCGATGATCTTGGCGAGGGCGGGGTTGACCTCGATGCTTTGCGCGCCGGCTGCAGCGGGGAGTAGCGCAATCAAGAATGCGGTAATACCGCCGATGATGAGCCCACGCATGATGCCCTCCCTGATCGCTTTTGCCCTGATCGTAAGGAGGATGGTCTCCTAAAGCGAGGGGCGCGTTCCGGTCGGAACGCGCCCTGCGTTCATCCATTCGTATCGGATTAGAACTTCAGCATCGTTGAGCGCGTCAGCTTGATCTTGCCGCCCATCACCGGTCCGGCGGCGAGGGTATTGACCGCTGCCTGGTCGGAGTAGGGCGCACGCGACGATACGCCGTCCACCGGTACGACGACGTCATAGCCGTGGAAGTAGGCGCTCGCCGCCGTGAACAGAACGGCGCCATTGCCCGCGCTGCCGACCGCGATCACGGTCTTGATGTGGTTCTTCTTGAGCACCTGGTCCAAATTCGTTTTCAGGAACTTGTCGAGGAAGGCGGTGATCATCGGCTCTTTGCCGAGCGGTGCGACCGGCGGCAGGACATCGGCGGCGGTTGGTGCCGGGACATTCGGCGCAGCGCTCGGGAATTTCGTGTAGATGACCAGCATCTTTTTGTCGCGCGCCCGCTTCAGCAGCTCCTGCATCGCGGGCAAGGTATTCATGCAGGTCGGGTTGGGCGCGCAATTCTGCTTGAGGAAATCGAGCATCAGCAGCGCGGTGGTCTTCGGATCGACCGTGACATCTTCGAGCTTCGGCGCGGCGGGCGCTTGGGCCTGTGCCCAACTGTCGACGATGTCCGCGGCATGCGCCGGCAGGCTGAGCGCGAGCGTGCCGCCGACCAGGGCCAGCGACAGAAAACGAGATGCAAGACTCATGCGTTCCCCCTATGGTTTGTGGCATCAAAGAAAGCAGCAAACGCGGGTAACGGCAAGCGCGTCAGAGAGGAAGCATGGCAGAGCAAGCCCAACGCATCATTCGCCGCGTCGTCACCGAAGAAGACGCGTCAGGCCGTGCCTGCATCGTCGAAGATACGCGCGTGCCGGCGGTGAGCGTGCCGGAGCGGCCGGGCTACAATGTCAGTAACATTTGGGTGACCGGCGATACACCGGCGCCGATCAACGCGCCCGACCGCACCGCCGGGCATAAGGGCGTGCTGCCGCCGCCCCGGGGCACGGTGCTGCGCGTCATCGATTATCCGCCCGAAGCGACCGATCCGGCCGAGCGCCGCCGCCAGCTCGCCGCGACGTTCGGCACGCTCTATCCCGATGCTGAGCATCGCATCGACGACAAGCATCCTGGCATGCATCGCACCGAGACCGTCGATTACGCGATCGTGCTCGAAGGCGAGATTGTCGCCATGCTCGATGACAGCGAGACCGTGCTCAAGGCAGGCGACATCCTCATCCAGCGTGGCACTAACCACGCCTGGGCCAACCGCTCTGCCAAGCCGGCGCGGATCTGCTTTGTGCTGATCGACGGCAAGCGCTAGAGCAGGGAACTCCTCATCAACTGAAGCGCGCGTCGGCGAAGATCACGTGGTCGAGCGATTTTGCCGACGCCGATCGATAGCTTGTAATCGGCATAAAGGTTGGGGCTGTCGTTCAAGCGCGTTATTGCGCGGCCATTCTCTCTGTTAGCGCGAGCAATCTTGCGCGCATCGTGTCAGGCGGCAGACGAAAACTCCCGCCATGTCCCGCGAAGATCCATTCGAAGCGATGCTCGGCGAGGGCGCGCAGCGACTTCGTTTGCTCCGGCCAGGAATACCAGCAGACATGTTTCGAGGCGCGCAGATCGTTGGTGGTGAAATCCCAGGACAATGAATCGCCGGCGAAGAGACAGCGCTCCTCGAGAAGAAACGCCACGCTGCCCTTGGTGTGTCCGGGTACTGGGATGGCGAGAAGACTGTCGCCGAGCGCGGTCGGGTCGCGACCGCGAATGAGGTCGGTCGCGTAAGGCGCGGCGCTACGGTCGTCCTCGTGGATGAAGACGCGTGCGCCGAAATGCCTGGCATAGCGCTCGGCATCGGCGACATCGTCGCGATGAGTCAGCAGTATCAGCGCGAGGCCGCCGCGTTGTTCGATCGCTTGCACAACATGCTCGGTCCAGCGCGGCGCATCGACCATCGCATTGCCACCCTCCTTATTTTTGGACAGGCGCTCGATGAAGAAGGAATGCGCGCCCCAGGAATGCCGCGCGTTGTAGCCAAGACGCCAGACGCGCTCGGTCATTGGCTCGGGAAAGACGGCATCGTGCGGTGCCGCGGCATGCTCGGCATGAACGGAAGCGGTGGGGCAGAGGAGCCGCGCCCGCCAGGCGAGGATGCGCTCGTCCTCATTCGCCGGCTGATGATCGAAGACCGATTGCCCGTCGCGCTCGACGATGAGACCCGGCGCGACGGTCTGCGCAGCTTTGCAATTGATGCATTCGGTGTCGATGTACCAATCGCCTGCGATGTTTGAAGGATGACGTTGGCGCATAATCGCCTCCTACCTTTCCTCGCAATGACGAGAAGCTACTCCTCGAACCGTCCCAGTCGCACCGCTGTCTGGCCGCGCGCGAAACGGCGCGACGGCATGATCAGCACGCACTCATCATATGGGGTGCGGATATCGCGCCCGCCATCGCGGGCGATGACAGTGCCGGCATTCTCGATGACCTCGAAGCCCTCATAGGTGTCGAAGAAACGGAAATCATCGCTCTGGATCGTGACGCGGTCGGTGACCTGAATGACGCGCTGTGCCGCTGGCGGCCGGCCGACCCACGGCGCAGCATCGGCCTCGCTGAGTACACCGGTTGTGGCGAGGAAGCGCCACGCGGCTTCGCTCGCTGTCTTGGCGGTCTCTTTTGCCCAATGCTGGCCGCTTTCGACCAGCAGCGCGACAGCCGGCGATTGCGGATCGGCGAAGCGCCCGTAATCGCGCAGCCGCTGGCCGCCTTCGTGGCCGGCATCGCGCACGAGATAGACCGGAAAGCCCATTCTCTTGGCGAAATCGAGATGCTTTTTCTCGATGCCGGTCAGCATCATCGCGGGATTGATGTTGGTGGTCGAGTGAATGTCGAGCAGGTAATCGACGGTATCGATCAGCGGCCGCAGCATGCGGGCGCGGCGCAGCTCCTGGCTGTTGCGCGGACCCGCGAGCGCGCTGGGGTCCCAGACACGATTCATATCCTCGTCGATATAGCGCGACGTCGCGGGATCAACGCGGCTGAAGCTGCGATAGGCCTCGATGTTGCAGAAAACGAAAGTGATCTTTCCGCGTGCCGGCCGGACCCCGGCATAGAGCATGCGGTCGAGCGCGATGGCGCCGCAGATCTCGTTGCCATGCATCAGCGCCGAAAGCATCACATGCGGGCCTGGCGCGGCGGCGGTGAAGCTCCACACGTATTCGATGCCGGTGTCGCCGGTGCGCCAAGGGGTCAAATCGGGCGGATCGAGCTCGACCGGGGTTGCGCGAAAGCTGCGCGTTCTGCCGCCGCTCGCCGCCATGTCGTTCAGTGACGAACCCGCTCGATCAGCCGGTCGATGAAATCTTCGCATTGCTTGACCTGGTCGAGAGCGATGAATTCGTCGGCCTTGTGCGCTTGCTCGATCGAGCCGGGACCGCAGATCACCGTCGGGATGCCGGCCTTTTGAAAAAAGCCGCCTTCGGTCGCAAAGCTGACCTTGCCCGTGCCGTTCGCGCCCGAAAGCGCGAGAGCAAGCTGTACGACTTCCTCATCGGGCTTGGCCGAGAGCGCGGCGACGGTGTTGGTCTCTTCGAAAGAGATTCTGGCTTGCGCGCTCACCGCCTGCATCTCGGGGAGGAGGCTCGCGGCGTAGCGCTTCACCTCGTCGACGATCACATCCGGGTCGTCCTCCGGCAGATGGCGCATCTCGAAATCGAAGCGGCACTCATTCGGCACGATGTTGACCGCGGTGCCGCCGCTGATGAGGCCGGTCTGCAGGGTCGTGTGGGGCGGATCGAAGGCGGGATCGAATGGGCCGCTGGTGTGCCTTTTCTTCGCGATGCCGTTGATATAGGTGATGACCGAAGCCGCGTTCTCGATCGCGTTGACGCCGAGATGCGTCAGCGAGGAATGCGCCTCATGGCCGTGCACATGGCAGCGCAGGCGGCGGCTGCCCTTATGCGAGATCACCGGCTTCATCAAGGTCGGCTCGCCGATGATGCAAAGCCGCGGCTTCACCGCGCGCGGCTCCAGCGCCGCGACCAGCGAGCGCACGCCGATACAGCCGACCTCCTCGTCATAGGTGAGCGCGAGATGGATCGGCACGTCGAGCGTGCCGGCGACGAAATCCGGCACCTTTGCCAGCATCACCGCGATGAAGCTTTTCATGTCGGCGCTGCCGCGCGCATAGAGCTTGCCGTCGCGCGAATCGAGCTTGAACGGATCGCTCGCCCAATCCTGACCATCGACCGGCACGACATCGCTATGGCCGGAGAGCATGACGCCGCCGACATCGGTCGGCCCGATCGTGGCGAAGAGGTTGGCTTTGCGCTGCGCGCTATCGAAAACCAGCTCGCTTTTGACCCGCCAATGATCGAGATAGTCGCGTACGAAATCGATCAGGGCGAGATTGCTTTCGCGGCTGGTGGTGTCGAAGGCAACCAGCCGCCCGATCATCTCGACACTCGTCATTCGCTGACCCGGCATAAGGTTATTCTGGCGCGGCGAGAGGCGCCGCGCCAGAGCCGGAAAACCGCGCTAAGCTGTCGCGGCTCGCAAGGGGAGGGTGCATGGCAGGGCAAGACGCAGCATCGCAGGGCGTGACGGCCGCGATCCTCGCGCAGGTTGATGCGTTGTTCGCCGCGCCGGTACCCGAAGACGTCATGGAATGGGCGCGGCATGGCGTGCTCGACTGGCTCGGTGTCGCGCTGGCCGGCGCCGAGGATGAGCTGACCTTGGCACTGCGCGACGAGGCGCGCGAGGAGGGCGGGCGGCCGGTCGCGACGGTCCTGTTTCACGGCGACAAGACCTCGCCGTCGCTCGCCGCGCTGGTCAATGCGTCGATGGCCGATGCGCTCGACTTCTCGGACGCCAATCCCAACATGCACGGCCACACGACGCCGGCGATCGTCGCCGCGGCGCTGGCGCTGGCCGAGGCTAAAGAGGCAAGCGGCCGCGCGCTGCTGGAGGCGATCGTTGCGGGGATCGAGACGGCCTGCCGCATCGGCCTGCTGGCGCATGGCCGGCTCCACCCCAATGGCTTCCATCCGACGGGTACAACCGCGGTGTTCGGCGCGGCGGCCGCAGCAGCGCAGCTGCTTGGCCTCGATGGGCGGCAGCGCGCGCATGCGCTGGGTCTCGCCGCGACGCAAGGCGCTGGTCTCGTTGCCTCGGCCGGTTCGATGGCGAAGCCCTTCCATTCCGGCAAGGCGGCGATGAACGGCCTGTTCGCCGCGAGCCTCGCTTCGCGCGGCTTCACCGGCCGCCCCGATGCGATCGAGGCGCCGGACGGTTTCCTCTCGGCGCATGTGAAGGAATGGGGGCCAGCGCCGCTCGCCGCTTGCAACGGGCGCTTCCTGATCCGCGACACCAAATTCAAGGCGCATGCGGCCTGCGCGCTGACCCATAGCAGCATCGAGAATATGCTGACCCTGATGCGCCAGCATGCGGTCACGCCGGCAGCAATCGAGCAGATCGAGTTGCGCGTACCGTATTCGAGCCTGGGCGTTTGCAATATCGACGCGCCGACCACCGGTCTCGAGGCGAAATTCAGCCTCAAGACCGTCGCGGCAATGACGCTGCTTGGCGACGCGACCGGCGATATCAACGCCTATGCCGTCGAGCGCGTGACGCGGCCCGAAGTGAAGCGGCTCGCGACGCTGATTTCGGTCGCCGGCCGCGACGATCTCGATGGCGGCGAGGCGGTCGCCATTGCCGCCCTGACCGACGGACGGAAGCTCACCGAGCGCTACGACAGCTACACGGCCAAGGTCGATCTCGGCGCGCAGCGCGGCGCGCTCGGCCGAAAATTCCGCGCACTGGTTACGCCGATGCTCGGCGAGGCGCGGACCCCGCGTCTGGAAGAAGCGGTTTTCGAACTCGATCGCTCGAGTTCGGTCGTGCCGCTCGTTGCGCTTGCCGTAAAGGATTAGGCAGGCCGCGTCTCGGCCGAAGGCTCGTAGGTCGCTTTCACCGCCGGCCGCGCCATGACGCGCTCGTACCAGGCCGCCGTTTTCGGATGGCTTTGCATTAGCTCGGGCCTGACTTCGCGGAAAGCAAAGATGTAAGGCAGGATCGCGATGTCGGCGAGCGTGTACATTTCGCCGACGAGCCATGGACCGCCTCCGGCCAGCGCGGCCTCGCAGCGGTCGAAGACATAGTCCATCTTGCCATAGGCCTCCTCGAATTCCTTTTTTGAGAAGCCATCGCCTTTGAGCGCTTGCAGCTTCAGGCGGTGGTCGATCAGCGGCGTCTCGGCGACCGCTTTGTCGAAATCTTTCTCCGACATCTCTTTGAGTTGCACCTGCTTGGTGCGCGTCCAGGTCGGGATGCGCGTCGCTGGTAGGCCATATTCGTCCGCCATCTTGCAGAAGACACGCATCTTGGCACGCGCGACCGGGTCTTGCGGCCGCAGCGGTTTGTCGGGGAATACCTCGTCGAGATATTCATTGATGACACCGCTCTCGATGATCACGGTACCGTTGTGAACCAACGTCGGGACGAGGCCGTTCGGGTTGAGGTTCAAATAGGCGGGATCGTGGTGCTCGAATTTGTTCAGGGAAACGAAGTGGCTTTTATACGGCAGACCCTTTTCCTTGAGACAAAGCCGCGATTTCTTCGAGCAGCTTGTCAATCCGGCGTGATAAAGCTCAAGCGTATCTGCCATGCTTCCCTCCCGTTGTCGCGACACGAGTGTATAATCGCGAAACGGAAAGCAAAAGCGCTGGCGATCGGGAGTGATCATGCTCGAGCTTTATCACCACGGAACCTCGGTGTGTGCGGCCAAGGCGCGCATCTTGCTGGCCGAGAAAGGGCTCGATTGGGTCAGCCGGTATGTCGATATCCTGAAGGGCGAGCAGTTCGCGCCTGAGTATCTGAAGCTCAACCCCAAGCATGTCGTGCCGACCTTGGTGCATGACGGCAAGGTAATCCGGGAATCGACGGTGATCGGCGAATACATCGACGATGCGTTTCCCGACCCGCCGCTCAAGCCGGAGGCGCCGCTCGACCGCGTCACGATGCGGATGTGGACCAAGCGTCTCGATGAGGAACTTCATCCCGCGACCGGTATCGTTACCTACGCGATCTCGCACCGTCACGCGGTGATCAATAATGGACCGGCGGCGATCAAGGCCTGGGTCGAGAACGCACCGCCGGCAGAGCATGCGCGGCGGCGACAACGGCTCGAAGCCGGGATCGAACATCCCGATGCGAGCGCGGCTATGCGTGTCTATGATCGCTTTCTCGGCGATATGGAAACGCAGCTAACGCAGACGCCGTGGCTCGCCGGCGCGCGTTTCTCGCTCGCGGAGGTGGGCGTCATTCCGTACGTCAATCGGCTCGATATGCTACAGCTTTCGGCACTCTGGACCGACAAGCGCCCGCATCTGACGGATTGGTGGCAGCGGGCGAAGGCGCGCCCGACATTCGAGTCCGCGCTGCTCGAATATGTGCCGCCCGGCTTGGGCGAAATGATGGGCGAATACGGCAGAGAAGCCTGGCCCAAGGTCAAGGCGATTGTGCAGCAGGAGGGCTAATATGCTCGTGCTTTACCACAATGACATGTCGGTTTGCGCGCAGAAAGTGCGGCTCTGCCTCGCCGAGAAAGGGCTGGCCTATGAGGCGCGGCATCTCAATCTCCGCGCCGGCGACCAACAACAGCCGGATTATCTGAAGCTCAATCCCAAGGGCGTGGTGCCGACCTTGGTCGATGACGATGTCGTGGTGACGGAATCGATCGTCATCAACGAATATATCGACGACGCCTTTCCGAAGCACCCGCTGAAGCCGAACGATCCCGCCGGCCGTGCCCGGATGCGCTGGTGGACGAAGCAGATCGACGACAGCATCTTCGCGTCGACCGGCACGGTCAGCATGAGCATCGCCTTTCATCACCAATACACGCCGGAGGTGCTGGAAGAGCTCATACGCCAGCGGGGCGAGGCCTATCGCAGGCGGTTCAACCTGCTGCAGCAAGGTGTCAACAATCCGAATTTCCCCGACGCGATCAAGCGGCTCTACAAGATGGTCGTCGACATGAACGCGGCGCTCGAGCGTGGGCCATGGCTTTGCGGCGACATGCTGACCCTCGCCGATATCGCCTTCGCGCCCTATCTGACGCGGCTCGATCACCTGAAATTCTTGGGCTTCCTCGACAAGAATCCGCGCGCCACGCATTGGTACGAGCGGATGCGCAATCGCGAGACCTATCGCACCGCGCTCGCGGCGCAGTTCAATCCGAAATACCTGCCGCTGATGGACGAGAAGGGACGCGAGGCCTGGCCGCGCGTCAAGGAGTTGGTAGGGCTCGCGTGACATGACAAGTGTAGCGCCGCTAACCGGAATTCGCGCCTGCGTCTTCGATGCCTATGGCACGCTGTTCGATTTTGCTTCGGCCGCATCACGCTGCGCCGATGCGCTCGGCGATAACGTCAAGGCGCTGACACCGCTATGGCGTGACAAACAACTTCAATATACGTGGCTGCGCGCAGCGCAGAATCGGCATGTCGATTTCTGGCAGGTCACGGACGATGCGCTCGATTTCGCGCTGGAGACGCTTGCCGTCAGCGGCGAACGAGGTGCCCTGCGCCAGCGTTTGATGGATTGCTATCTGACGCTCGACGCTTTTCCCGAAGTGCCGGAGGTGTTGCGGCAGCTCAAAGCGGCAGGCTTTGCCACGGCGATCCTCTCGAACGGCACGCCCGCGATGTTGGCGGCGGCTGTGCAGCATGCCGGCATCGACAGCACGCTCGATTACGTGCTCTCGGTGGAAGAGGTCAGCGCGTTCAAACCGGCGCCGGCGGTCTATCAGCTCGCTGTCGACCGTCTAGGCGTTTCGCCAAGCGCGATCGCTTTCCAGTCATCGAACGCGTGGGATATTCACGCCGCATCGGCTTTCGGCCTGCGCACGGTCTGGTGCAATCGCAGCGGCCAGCGGCGGGAGCGGCTGCCGGGCGCACCCGATCGCGCGATCAAATCCCTCGCGGAATTGCCTGACTTGCTTCGGCGCTAAGCCGGCGCCGGTTCCAGCCGTTTGCGCTTGGTGCGGCCGGGCTTGTCGTCGGTCAGCATCTGCGCCGTGCCCGCGATCAGGCCGATGATCACGCCGAGCTGCCAGGCATGATCATACGATCCGAAATGGTCGTAGATCAGCCCGCCGCCCCAGGCGCCGAGAAACGAGCCGATCTGATGCACGAAGAACATGATACCGGAGAGCGTCGCGAGGTAGCGCAGCCCAAACATCTGGATGACGAGGCCTTGCGTCAGCGGGATGACGCCGAGCCACAGCATTCCCATGCACGCCGCGAAGATCAACGTCGCCGCCGGTGTCACCGGTGACATGAAATAGATTGCGATGAAGATCGAGCGCAGCACATAGACCATGCCCAAGAGGATGTGCTTGGGGTATTTGCCGCCGAGCCAGCCGAGCAGGTAGCAGCCCGCGACATTGAAGATCGCGATCGTCGACAGCGCCTCGGCGCCGAGCATCGGATCCGCGCCGCACAGCGTGAGATAGGTTGGCAGATGCGTGGTGAGGAAGATGAGCTGCAACCCGCAAACAAAGATCGCCGTCGCCATGGTGACGTAGCCGCGGTGATTGGCGGCGGCGCGCAGCACCTCGCGGAAAGTCTCGGGCGCGGCACCGCCTTGGCCGCGTATGCGCTGATCGGCGACCTTGTCGACTCTGCCCGTCAGGAACGCCGCCGGCAGCATAATAGCGGCGAGGGCGATGAACGCGTAGAGCGCAACATGCCAGCTATGGCCGGCGATCAGCTTCTGCGCCATCGGCGCGACCAGGAAAGTGCCGAAAGAGCCGATGCCGGCGACCATGCCGAGCGTCGCGCTGCGCCGCGCCGGCGAAACGACGCGCGACGTCGCAGTGAGCGAAAGATTGGAGGCGGTGCAGGAGAGCGATGTGCCGATCAACACGCCCATGCCGAGCAGTAGCGAGAGCGGACCGGTTGCGAACACCGTCACCACCAGGCCGGAGGCGAAACAGATGCTGCCGAATATCAACATGATGCGCATGCCGAACCGGTCGGCGATCGCGCCGACGAAAGGCTGGGTGATGCCCCAGATCATGTTCTGCAGCGCGAGGGCGAAAGTGAAATCGGAAACGGTGAGGCCGAGATCGCCGGTGATCGGCACCATGAAGAGGCCGAAGCTTTGGCGCATACCCATGCCGAGGCACATCAGCAGCGATGCTGCAGCGACGATCGTCACACTCTGCGCCCGAGTCGCGGGCAAGGCTGCTTCTTTGGCGCTCATCCTGTCCGTTCCGTCATAAATGTCGCAACCGCTGTCGCTGTAGCTTACAAAACCGATATGCGGTGACGCAAATTGCGACGACTTCGCCACAATAATGCCACCGAATCGACTTCAAGCAATTTTTCCACACCGATTTGATAAACTTCCGACGGTTCTTAGCGGCTCGTTAGTCGTGACAGGGCCAATGTCCCGCGCACAGGGAATTCGCAGGGGATGATTGGACGTGACAGTCATGATGTACGTTGTGCAAAAGAACTCGCCCGCGGGCGATAGGCAGTGGCTGAGCCGCGCGAAGCCGAATGTGATTTGGAGCGACAAGCGCCACGCCATGATGTTCGAAACACGCGCGTTGGCACAGATGGCGGCGCAGATGGCCGCGCGTTTCGATAACGCGCTCGAAGTCGTTTTCGTACCCGACCCGGTGCGATGGAAAGCTGCCTGAGGACCGGATCAACCTGTCGCAAGCAAAAGAACAAGGGTCGCATTTAGGGAGAGCCTCGAAGCAGACGGCGTGACGCAAGCGACGCTGCGCCGGCGTCACGCCGCTCGCTCCGGAACCCGGCCAATGGGTCAAGGTAAACCCTTGGCTTCGTCATGAATGTCGAGGTCTCAGAGAATCAGCACGTCGAGGCGGGCAGGTGCTCTATCGCCTGGAGCCGCTGCGATCGTAATGCATATGACCGCGACGAACCGCGCGGCGCTCGATGCCGCCGTCAATCAGCAAGCCCAGATCATCGCCTACATCGATGATTACAAACCGCTGCTGATCGCGACGCTGGCCATACTGCCGCTGCTGATCGTGTTCAAGGCGCCACGCGACGGGGCGTATGAGCGCGGTATGGTGATGGAATAGCCGCGCCCGCGGATCAGGCCGTTAGTGACCGTGGCCGCCGCCATGTTCACCACCGCCATGTCCTCCGCCACCGTGGTCACCGCCGCCATGCTGGCCGCCACCATGCTGATCGCCACCGGGCGGTTGACCGGTCGGGCCGGCGTTATGCGACCCGCTATGCGGTCCGCCGCCTTGCGCATGCGGACCGTGGGTCGGCGTTGTCGCTTGATGCACCGGCGCCTGATGCGGTGCATTGTGCGAGTGCGCCGCGTTGGGTGTCGCCCCGGCGTTACGCGTATGGACGACCCCCGCGCCGGAGAAATTGGCGGCGTGCGCTGTCGCGCCGACATTCGGCCTGCCGTGATTGACGGAGGAGAGGAACGCGCGGTTCTGAGAGGCAGCGTGCTCGTGTTGCGCCTGCACGTTTGTCCGATCGACGTGGTGCTCGCGCGCGGCCGCTTCCTGTCGCGCGGTCGGACGCGCGCTCGTGCCGCCATGCCCACCGTTGAAGCTGACGTGCGTCACCGAGACGTTGTGCACCGGCGCGTTATAGACATTGGTGATGTGGACATTGCCGAAATTATTGACGGCGCGATTGTAGAAAAAGTGATCGTGATCCCAGTGACCGCCGACAAAGCCGACGCCGAAATAGCCGAAGCCGTAATGGATACCGCCATAGAAGCCGACGGTCGGCCCCCAATAACCGGCATGCCAGAAATAGCGGCCATCGACCCAGCCCCAATAGCCCGGCGTCCACAGCACGCCGACGGCGGGCGGCATCACCCAGGTGCCCGGCACCCAGTAATAACCTTCCGGTCCCCAGGCCCAGTAGCCCGGCGTCCAGATATAGCCGGGACCGGGAATCACGGGTTGTGCATAGACTGGCAAGGGCGGCGGCGGCACGGTGATGGAGACAGCGACTTCTTGCGCCGAGCTGACGCGCGATGCGAGTGTCACTGGCAGCCCGACGGCGAGCGAAGCGGCGAGGGCGAAAGCAGAAATCGGGGCGAGGCGAAGCATGGTTTGACCTCACGGGATGCGGCGTTTCTTCGAGCACCGCGGCGAGCTCATCGAGCTCTGTTGCGAGAGGACAACGCGCGCGCCGGGCAATTTATGCCCAAGCTTGTGACGCAACAATGTGGCCGGTTTGGGGCAGCGTAGCGGATCGACGCGCTGCGCTAGCTCAGGAATTGCTCTTTCAGCACGCGCTCTTCGAGATTGTGCTCGGGATCGAAGAGCATGGTGAGCGTAACATCGGAACTCTCGCACACCTCGACCGAGGCGACGTCGCGCACTTCGGTAAAGTCGGCGGTCGCGCTGACCGGCCGCTTCTCAGTCTCCAGAATATCGAGTCGCACCCGCGCCGCATGAGGCAGCAACGCGCCGCGCCAACGCCGTGGCCGGAAGGCGCTGATCGGCGTCAGCGCCAGGACATTCGCGGCGAGGGGAATGATCGGTCCATGCGCCGAGAGGTTATAGGCGGTGCTGCCGACCGGCGTGGCAACGATGATGCCATCGGCCATCAACTCGTCGAGCTGCACGAGCCCATCGACGCTGATGCGGAGCTTCGCGGTCTGGCGGCTCTGGCGCAGCAGCGAGACCTCATTGATGGCGAGCGCCTGATGGTCGCGACCGTGCTGATCGCGTGTTGTCATGGCAAGCGGATGCACGCGCACCGGTCGCGAATTCTCGATCCGCTCGTCGAGCCCGTCGGGCGAGTAGCCATTCATCAAAAAGCCGACGCTGCCGCGATGCATGCCGTAGATCGCGACGCCGCGGCGCAAATGCTTGTGCAAGGTCTCGAGCATGAAACCGTCGCCGCCGAGCGCGACGATGACATCGGCTTCTTCCGGCCGGACGGCGCGGTAGCGTTTGGTGAGCTCTTTCAGCGCGTCTTGCGCGGCCGGGGCATCGCTGGCTTCGAAGCCGACTTTAGTGCTCACGCCCGTATCCCCAAATGGCGCGGCTTCAGCCGCCGGTCACGCTCATATGCCGCGAAACCGCAGGCTTCGCGTGACGGCGATCGATGATGAAATCATGGCCCTTCGGCTTACGCGCGATCGCTTCGTCGATTGCCGCATCGAGCAGCGTGTCGCTCGGCGAGGCGCGCAGCGGCGCGCGCAGATCCGCACTGTCGTGTTGGCCGAGGCACATATAAAGCGTGCCGGTGCAGGTGAGGCGGACCCGGTTGCAGCTCTCGCAGAAATTATGCGTCATCGGCGTGATGAAGCCGATGCGGCGCCCGGTCTCGCGTATGTTGTAGTAACGCGCCGGACCGCCGGTGCGATAGTCGCTCTCTTCCAGAGTCCAATGACGCTGCAACTGGCCGCGCACCAGCGACAGCGGCAGATATTGGTCGAGCCGCGCTTCATTGCCGATATCGCCCATCGGCATGACCTCGATCAGCGTCAGATCGAAGCCTTTCTCGCCGCACCAGCCGATCAGGCGATCGAACTCATCGTCGTTGACGCCTTTCAGCGCGACCGCGTTGATCTTCACCGCAAGCCCGGCGCGCTTCGCGGCATCGAGTCCGTTCAGTACCTGATCGAGCTTGCCCCAGCGCGTGATGGCGGTGAATTTGTCGGGATCGAGTGTATCGAGCGAAACATTGATGCGCTTGACGCCGGCCGATCTCAGCTCGTCCGCGTAGCGCCCAAGCTGGCTGCCATTCGTCGTGACGGTCAGCTCTTGAAGCGCGCCGCTATCGAGATGACGGCCGAGGGAGCGGAAGAGGCTCATGATGTTCCGCCGCACCAGCGGCTCGCCGCCGGTCAGGCGCAGTTTTTTGACGCCCTTGCGGATGAAGGCGCTGCACAGCCGGTCGAGCTCTTCCAGCGACAGAATTTCGGCCTTCGGCAAAAAGGTCATGTCTTCAGCCATGCAGTACACACAGCGGAAGTCGCAGCGATCCGTCACCGAAACGCGTAGATAGGAGATATGGCGGCCGAATGGATCGATCATCTGCCTATAAGATAGGGGTTGTACAAAGCTCTGACAATGCGGCGAAATCCGGACGGGCTTGAGGATGGCTTTGATCGGTAACGGATATCTGACGCTCGCGTCGACCACCTCGCTGGCCAATGGCGGCCTCTTGCCGCATCTTTTGCCGCGTTTTCAGGCTGCGAGCGGGATCGAGGTGCGCGTCGTCGCGCTTGGCACGGGCCAAGCGCTCGATATCGCGCGGCGCGGCGAGGCCGATCTGGTTCTCGTGCACGATCCCGCGGCCGAGCTGACCTTCATTTCGGAGGGGCACGGCATCAACCGGCGCGAGATCGCCTGGAACGATTTTGTGCTCCTCGGCCCCAGCGCCGATCCGGCGCGGATCAAGGGCGGACAGGATGCGGTAGCGGCCTTCAAAGCGATCTGGAAAGCCCAAACGCCTTTCGTCTCACGCGGCGATAAAAGCGGCACCGACGCGCTCGAGAAGCGGTTGTGGAGCGCGGCCCAGCTCGACGTGACGAAGACCGGCGCGTGGTACAAGGAAATCGGCGGCAGCATGGGTGCGACGCTCGATGCCGCTGCGGCGGCTGGGGCTTATACGCTCGCCGATCGGGGCACCTGGCTCAGCCTGTCGGATCGCGGCAATCTCGCCATCTTGCTCGAGAGCGATACGCGGCTGCTGAATCTCTATGATGTGATCGAGCTCAATCCGCAGCTTCACGGCCAAGCCAAGCTCGCTCTCGCCAAGCAATTTGCCGATTGGCTTGCCTCGGCCGAGGGGCAGCAGGCGATCGGCGAATACGAAGTCGCGGGGCAGAAGCTGTTCCACCCCGCGGCCGATCCGAAGCCCTGAGAGGCTTTATTTCTTCGGCAAAAATTCCTCGGTGAACAACGCCTTGTCCTCGGGCTTTTCTTTCACAGTGCCGAGGTCCAGCATCGCTTGTTTCACCGCCGCGACACCTTTCGGATCGAAGCGGCCATCGGTCGAGAAGGTCGGCATCTCGATATCGTAGACCTTGCTCGCGAGGTCGTCGCTCAAGAGCGTCACTTTCTGCGAGTATTTGATCGTTTCGGCCTTGTGCGTCTGCGCGAAGGCGACTGTCTCAAACCAGGCCTTGAGGAAGCGGCGGATCGTGTCGGGATGCTGCGCGATCATATCGTTGGTCGCGTAGATCACATGCGCGATGAAAGGGTCGACGATATCGCCGAAGGAGAGGAGGATCTTGCCCCTACCGGCCTGCTCGACGCGCAGCGCAGCTTCGAGCGAGGTGACGGCGGCATCGAGACTCCCCGTCTCGAAACCGGCGACATTCGCCTGGCCGCCGCCGGTCGTGACGATCTCCACGCCGTTGAGCCCCCAGCCTTCATGCTGCGAGAGCTTCTGCGCCATCCAATAGGTGAGGGCGCCGACGCTCGACACCGCGACCTTCTTGCCCTTGAGCGCTTGGATCGTTGTGATGCCGTTCTTGGTGTTCCCTTGAATGACGATGTTCGAGGGCTTGGTCGCGAGCGCAGCGACACCTTTCTCGGGTGCGCCTTTGACGATGAGCCCAAAATCCGTGCCGGCGCCGAGCGCGATATCGAGGCTTCCCGCCGTCATCGCCGCATGCAGCTTGGCACCGCCGGCGAGCGCGACGATCTGCAGCTCGAGCCCGTTCTTTTTGAAGATGCCGGCCTCGGTGCCGACATTGGCGAAGGAGAAATGGAAATCGTCGCCGGCGGGATTGCCGACGCGGACCAAGTCTTCCGCGAAAGCAGGCGCCGCGAGTGCCGCCGCGGCGATGATGGTTGCAGCGAGAATTGTCGACCGTACGCGCATTCTTTCCTCCCTGAACGTCACGCATTTGTTGTTGCCCATCATCACGATTACGGCCCACGCTTGCAAGCACGATGGGACATGCCTTGCACAACCAATGATCGCGCCCCATCATCTCTAGCATGAAAGAATTCACGGTCCGCCCCGATCCGGATGATTCGCGCTTGACCCATCGGGTCATCGGCGTCGATCAGGACGGCAAGGAGGTCGAGACCGCGGTGGTCGTCGAACGGCCGCTGACCCTGTTCCTCAACGGGCAGGAGATCGTGACCATGATGACGGTCGGCGATCATCCCGATTGCCTCGCTATTGGCTATCTCCTCAACCAGAACATGCTGCGCGCCGATGACCGGATCACCGGCATCGATTACGACGACCCGGACGATCCCGAGACCGTCGTCGTCCGCACCAAGCGCAAGACCGATTTCGAGAAGAAGCTGCGCAAGAAGACGCTGACCTCGGGCTGCGCCCAGGGCACGGTGTTCGGCGATCTCATGGAGAAATTCGACGAGATCAAACTGCCGCGCGACGCGGTGCTGAAGACCTCATGGCTCTACGCGTTGTCGAAGAAGATCAATCTCGCGCCGAGCCTTTATCTGGCGGCGGGCGCGATCCATGGCTGCGTCCTCTGCGAGGAGGATCGTCCTCTTATCTATATGGAGGATGTCGGCCGGCATAACGCGATCGACAAGATCGCCGGCTATATGCATCTCAACAAGATCGGCCCCGAGGGCAAGAT
>Ga0157369_10001046_pt1 | contig 34942 bp, 36 predicted proteins | sample C25metaG_FD_113461 | JGI IMG/M metagenome (GOLD analysis project Ga0157369, IMG submission 113461) | Corn rhizosphere microbial communities from Kellogg Biological Station, Michigan, USA - C2-5 metaG | ecosystem: Host-associated > Plants > Roots > Rhizosphere > Soil | place: USA: Michigan... | reverse complement strand
GGGATCCCGAATGATGTCGGGCACCAGTTCTTTGCGTTGTATGTTGAACGGCACGTTCCAATACGGCCGGAAAATGACGGTATCGATTTCCGAAGAAAAAAGAGGTGTCTGGAGCCTGCGGGCTCGCCCAACCACGATCTTCATTTCGAGCGCAGGCTGGTGTCCGGTATCGAAGGCGCGCAACCGGAATTCGGGGAGATTTATCACGATCGCGGGGCGCGAAGGGTCATAAGGAAGTCGGCGCCAGCGTTCCAAGGCCAACTCTAGCTGGCGAACCCGGAAACTGAGTGGTGTGTTCAGTTGCGCGAGCGTTCCTTTACCAAGACGCCCATCGGGTTCGAGTCCGTGACGGGTTTGAAATCGCTTGACGGCCGCCACCAATCTGGCGTCATACACGTCCGAGTCGGCGGGGACGTTCGCTGCCGGAATATCCCCGATCAGCGTCAGCAAGCGAATCAAACGCGAGACGCCAGCGTAATGGTCGCCCTGTTCCAGAGGTTTCTTGATCGCAGGCAGAATCTCGGAGTCATCTTCAGACGCAAGAGATCGATAGCGCTCAAGCGCGTTCAGCGTCCGCCGGTATTCGTGGAACGTGGATCCATCTGTAATTTGTCCTGAAAGCGAGCCGGCAATGGCCAACGTGATACTCAGCATCAGCCCTGAATACTTCGAAGTCACAATAACTGAAGAGCAAGGGGACGGCCACCCTAAGCGGCGTGTATGCGCCCTCGCCCAAATCTTCCCGGGTCTCTTGCCCCAACCGGCTCGCTTCCGTCCGGCGTTTCCGCGTAAGCCGCAAGATTTGATGTCCGCCTGCTTTGGCAAGTCGCGTGCTTTCATCGCTGCAACTTCAGAACGGAGTGAACATGAACACAAAAATTACCAGCATCGACGCGGGAGTCAGACGGCGCAAGGCGACTCTGCAGTCCAAGCTCCAAGATGTGCTCGAGTTCTCCGGCGACCGGGAAACTCTCGAAATCCAACCGACGGCAGACCCGCTCGATCAAGTGCGGTCGAGCACCGACCGTGACATGGCGGTTGAGACGCTGAACCATCAGGCGCGTTCGATTCAGGAGATTCGTTCGGCGATGGCCCGGATTGAGGAGGGCAGCTACGGATATTGTGAACGCTGCGAAGAGCCGATTCCAGCCAAGCGCTTGGACGCGGTACCATGGGCGCGCATGTGCGTTAAGTGCCAGTCCGCGACAGAAGCGGAAGCGTGCCAAGGCGGGGCGGAATCGCACAGCGCCGCCTAAACGCATCGAACAGCGTCGAGTTCGGTACGCTGAAGCTCTGGAGGAGCGTTAATGAGCGAACCGCGACGGCATGTCCTAATCTGGGTCGCGCCGGAGTTCTTGAAGTCCTCGGGGATGATTCAACTCTTCACGGAAGCTTCTATCTTCCTTCCTCCCCAAGACGATCTGGATGAATACGTCCGTTCCGCAGAAGCGGCCGGCGGTTTTGCCATGACTGGCAGGCTTGCGGAGGCGAATCATGGCGCCGGTATCTGGATTTCTCCAGTCAATGTCCCGGGACTCGAGTTGATGATTCCCTGGAACCTGGTCAAGAGTGTCGTAACGGCCGAGAATATGCAGTCTTCCAAAGCGTTTGGCCTTATGAGCGATTTGGCTCAGCCCAAGACGGCGAAGAAACAGCGCCAGCCGACCGCCAGTCCCGATAACCTCAAGTAGCGAGACGATCCTACATTCCCGAATGGCCACTTATCAACTAGATTCACAGCACACCGGAGCGCACTTCAAAGTCCGGCACATGATGATCTCAAACGTAAAGGGCGAGTTCAGCCGTATCACCGGCTCGGTCGAGTTCGATCCTTCGAACCCGTCTGCCGCCCGTGTGGAAGCGACTATCGAGTCCGCGAGCGTCAACACCCGTGAACCTCAACGTGACAGCCACCTCAAGAGTCGTGACTTCCTGGATGTGGGCAGATACCCGAAAATTTCTTTTCTTTCCAAAAGGATCGTTTCAACCGGCGAGGATCGCTATGAGATTGTTGGAGACCTCACCATCCGAGGCGTCACCCGTGAGGTAACACTTCAAGTGGAATCGCTTACACCTGAAATTAAGGATCCCGACGGACTGTTGAGGCGCGGTGCGAGCGCGACCACGCGAATCGAACGCAAAGACTTCGGCCTGACCTGGAATGCCGTGCTCGAGAGCGGCGGGTTCGTGGTGGGAGACGAAGTGGACATCACGATCGATGTCGAAATGTTCCGGAAAGCCGTTTAGGTTATGGCGGAGCTAAGCCGGCAAGTGATGGAGCAGTACCTTAGTGAAGTGTTCAAGACTCCCGTTTCTGTACTCCAAATGGCGCCGTTGGGCGAGCGCATTGGAAGGGAATCCATCAAGACCTATGGCTACGGCAAACCGATCCGAGTCGATTATCGGGTTGCTAACGGGGACACCAGAAGCGTCGTGTTTCACACGATGAGTCCGAGTCCGTTCGGACACGAGCACATGGCTGACCGCGCTCAGAGCTTGCTGTGGGCACATAGTGCTTTCAATTCTCTTCCCGGACACGTGCGGTCACTTGACGTTGGAGCCTTCCAATCCGACGCGACTCTGATCTCCCTTGGCAGGGTCGATGAGTTCTGCCTATTAACTGAATGGGTAGACGGACAAGGCTACAATCTGGATCTCGAACGGCTGCGCGATACGGACACTCTCTCCGATCTGGACATACGTCGCGCTGATGCGCTGTGCAACTACCTGGTTCAGACGCATCGGGTCGAGGGGGGCGATCCAGGGCTATACACGCGGCGAATTCGCGAGCTTGTGGGGCACGGAGAATGTGTGATGGGTTTGACCGATTCGTATCCCCCGCACCCGCTCATTCCCGCGAGCCTTCTCGAAGAAATCGAACACCGCTGCGTGAAGTGGCGCTGGAAACTCAAACCCCTGAGCCATCGTCTTCGGCAAGTTCACGGAGATTTTCATCCGTGGAACATCTTGTTTGGACCCGGAACTGGGTTCCGCGTGCTCGATCGTTCGCGGGGGGAATGGGGCGATCCTGCGGACGACGTTGTGTGTCTCACCGCGAACTACTTGTTCTTTTCGCTGCAACGAAGCGGACGTTTAGAAGGCGCTTTTGAAACGCTTTTTCGGCGGTTCTGGGAACGATACCTAAATGAGAGTCGAGATGACGAAATGCTAACGGTGGTCGCCCCCTTCTTCGCCTTCCGCGGACTTGTGATGGCAAGCCCGGTCTGGTATCCAAATCTTAAGGATGAGGTTCGTCGGCGCCTTCTCACGTTCGTTCTGACTCTCCTCGATCGGGACAGATTCGATCCGAAAGAGGTTAACGCGTACTGTGGCGGATAAGAATCAAGCTTTCGCAGTCTGGGTGACCGGACTTCCAGCTTCTGGCAAATCCACGATCGCCAGGGCTCTAGTAAGTGCGCTCGCGGCTCGGGGATTGGATGCCGCCCTGTTGGAATCTGACGTCTTACGTGGCGTTCTCACTCCGCATGCCCGATATGATGTGGAGGAACGAGAGGTCTTCTATCGGCAACTTGCTTACATTGGCGTCCTGCTCACAAAGCACGGCGTACCGGTTATCTTTGACGCGACTGCCAATCGGCGTGTGTATCGCGACGACGCACGCAGGCAAATTCCTGGATTCCTGGAAGTCTACGTCGAGTGCCCTTTGGAAATCTGTATGAGCAGAGATCCCAAGAGCATCTACCAAGCGGGCCATGAGGGGAAAGCCAAGATTGTGCCGGGTCTTCAAGAACCCTATGAGCCCCCCGTTAATCCTGATGTTGTCCTGCACGGAGCATCGGAGGTGCCCGAAACCGCCGCAGAACGGATTGTCTCCACGCTGATCGAGAAAGGCTTTATCGCGCGATGAGTTCGGCCAGATACACAGAATCTCCGAGGCGATTCCAGTCATGCCAAATACGCTCCGAAAAAGCACTCAGCTGTGACGTCGGGTGGAGGCGACGCGCATTGCCGATTCCAGGGCGGTTCGTGCCGTAATCTTCAGCCTCGCCATAACATCGGTGTGTGTTTTCGGGATCGGTGGGCCGCTTGGATTGCACTGGTCGTACGGCATGCGGCGCTTAGCGTTCATTGCAGGCGTGGTAGTAGCCGTGCTTGCCGCCGCTCTGATCGCGCGGGGCTATGCGTTCCAACAAGTTCATCTCCTCGGTGCTTCGGCTCGTTCTTTTGGCCTCGATGGCTTTGGCTAATCCTATAGGCGTGTCGGGAAGCGGGACATTCTCTACCGACTTGGAAGTCACGGCGGATAGCTTTTTCTCGGTTTCGTTTTCAGGCTCAAATGGAATCGATTCAGTATTTATGAATGCTCCCGGGTGCACTGGCCCGCTTCGCATTGCGGTTACCTGTTCCCAGACCCTCGGCTTTGCACAAATCAACGGTGTTATCTTCGGATCTGGAAATGGGGGTTATTCCTTTTCCTTAGGCGACCTTAACGATTTTGTATCCGGGAGGGACGCGACACACGGCCAATTCGCGGGCGTCTCCATCATCGGATCCATTGAAATCACGTCTCAGCAGTGCGTCCCAAATGTAGTTTGTACCGGCAGCTTCTTAGTGGTTCCGACGCCCCAAGTCCCGGAGCCTGGAACAGGCGGCTTTGTATTTCTTGGGGCGAGCCTCATCGCCTTCTGCGGATGGCGAAGAACTCGGGCGTAGGGTTGATTCGCGCGCCCGAACTATTCCTCGGTCGCTTCTTGGCGTTGCCGCATTGAGCGGACGTTAGTTCGTCGCCCTATCGAGGAGACTCCCGATACGCCAACTCAGTTTCCGCGCCTGCTCCTCGCCCAATCCGACTAGCCCAGCTACGGATGTGACCCATTCGGCCCCATGACCGCTCGTGGCACTTCGAGTTGCCGTTAATGCCCGATAGGCAAGAGTTCCATCGCTCATATATCGCGCACCATATCGCACGCCCCGACATGAGACTATAAGGTTATGCGCATCTACCTAACGATGTTCGCTGTGGCGCTCGCCGCCGCAGCAGCGATGTACGCCGCCGATGCCAAAGCCGGCAAAGCCCAGTACGACACTTCCTGCAAATCATGTCACGGACCCGATGGCACACCCGTTGCGGCGGTCGCCAAGATGATGAAAGTCGAGATGAAAGATCTCAAGTCGCCGGAAATCCAGTCCATGAGCGATGCTGACCTGACGGCCGTAATCACCAAGGGCAAAGGGAAGATGCAGCCGGTCAAGGCGGTCACGGGCAAATCCGTGGACGATGTCATTGCTTACGTCCGCAGCCTGAAGAAGTAGGTGTTCTTGCCGCGCCTTGGGCACGTAATCTCTGACTCGTCCGTTCCTACCTACCAATCGGCAAGCCGCTCGGGTTCGGCAGCCGCGACCCAAATATCGGTCTGATCTAAGAGTATCGAGTAGTGCCTATCAGACACTCCGATTCCGAACAGAGGCAACAATCCCGTATATCGCTCTCTGAATACCGCACGACCCGGCCCCAATCTCATTAAGGCGATCGCCCACCACCGACTACGGTAAGAAACAGATGCCGAGGGTAAGCTGGAATGACGCTACCACCTGAACCGGTCAACAGATCAGCCGAGCGGATTGCGGAGACGGCCGTCGCCAACGACATCGGGACGGGTGCGATTTTTCTGCGGCAGTTAGTCCCAAGCGCGCCCGGCGGACGTGGCGGTCGGCATCTCGACCAGCGGCGGGTCGCGCAATAGCATCCTGGCACTGGAGGAAGTCCGGAAGCGAAAACTACCGGCGGTCGCGCTCCTGGGCTACGACGGCGGCGAGATTCTACGGTGCGGCCTGGTGGATTCCCTATAGTGATTCACTCCGACATTCCGAGGATTCAGGAGGTTCAGGCGTCGGTCTACCACATCATTCGTGAAATGCTGGAGGTGTACATCCGTGGCCAAGGTTGAATTGTTCGGCGGTGCAAGCTGCCCTTATACGCGCGAAATGCGGGAATCGCTCGAGTGGAAGAGCACCGAGTTCGTAGAGTACGACGTTGAATCTGACAGCGCGGCGTTCGATCGTATGCGCGCGTTGTCCGGCGGCCAGCGGACCGTGCCGATGCTGGTGGAAGAAGGCAAGGTCGTAGAGGTGGGCTGGCAGGGCCGCGGATGTGTTGTGGGCAGCGATCGCAAGCTGGATGGATGACGCTATTTGGGCGCTTCGCCCAGGCCAAGGGTCTTCAAGATCGCGGGATCGGCTTCGTCGGTAGCAAGCATCTGGTGGCAGGTGCTGCAATCTTGCGTAATCACTTTTTTGTCGGCGGTGGAGTGTCCGCCGTCATGACAGCGGAAGCAGCCGGGATCATCGATGTGCCCCACATTGTTCGGGTACGTGCCCCAGGTTACTTTCAGGTCCGGAAACACGTTGCTGCGATAGATCGCCAGCAACGCCTGACCCGCTAATTGGACATCGTTCGAGCGCTTGGCCCAAATGTCGCCGTACTTTTGTTGGTAGAAAGTGTTCAGGCGGGCAGGGATTTTTTGCGCGGCGTCGTCTTCGCTCGAGTAAGTAGCTTTCAGCAACTCGACCCCGGTCTTCTTGACGAAGGGTAACGTCGCGGAAATCTGCGCGGTGGCCATCGCGTGATCGACGGCGTGTTCGGCTAATTCGAAAGAGTGGGCCGCTCGATTGTGACAATCGACGCACTGCATTTCGAAGGTCGGAAGAGCACGGGCGGCATCGGGCGTTGTACCGTCGGCGAGGTAGGTGCGCGTCGCGCCGCCGTTGCTGTACTCGACCCAGGGTATGGTCTGCCGTTTCTTGTCAGAAGCGGCGTACCGAATGCGGACGCCCGGACCCATGTGCGCTCCATGGATGCCGCCCGTATTTCCGCCGCCCACAAGCATCATCAAGACCGTCTCGGTGCGCGTGTTGATTTCATCGTCCTTGAAGCTGCTGTGCATGCGCAGGCGCGGGCCGATGACCTTCCCTCGAGCGTGGCACTGCTCGCATGTATCGGCGGAAGAAACCAGACGGTTGCTCTCTAGACCCGATTCGATCGGCCGCGGAAAGGTGTTGAATGTTACCGCGAGCAGCTGATTCGTCCCCGCCATCTTCGCTCTGATCCAGCCAGTCGCGCCGGGAACAATATGGCAAGTGGCACAGGCGATCTGTTGGTGCGGCGGAAGGAGATGAGCGGTAAACTCAGGCTTCATGACATGGCAACTCTGTCCACAGAACTGGTTGGTTTCCATATGCTCGACGGCACGATAGGTGAGCTGGCTTCCAATGACCAGATTCGCCATGGTCATGATCGCGAAAAACATGCCGGCGCGCCGCCACGCGGCTCTACGATCAATCGGCGGGTTCAAGGCCTCAGCGGCCTTGCGTCGTCCGAGCGCGATGCCAATGGGAATCAGGGCGAGACCCGCGAAAAACACGACTGGAATCGCGATAAACGTAAGCAGCCCGATGTAGGGATTGCTGACATTCCCGCGAATGTTGGCCGGCAGCGCAAAGAGCCACGAAAAGCCGGCCAGCGTCACCAACGCGACGCCCGCCATAGTGACCCAGTGGCTGGTAAGCAGAACGATTACAGGCTGCTTAGGATGATCGGGCATTTCAGCTTCCCTTGTTCTGCGCGTTTAGATAAGCGATCAGGTTCGCCATGTCCGATCCTTCAAAGCGCGGCCACGCGATACCCTTGGTTTTCATTTGGTCGAGCATTTGCGGCCCATGATGCCAGAGCACCGAGACCAGCGTGGCGGCAGTGTACGAGCGGCTCGCGCCGGTGAGCTTGGGCGCTCCGCTCGAAGGATCGTTATGGCAGGTGGCACAGTGCTTGGCCGTGAAAACACGCCCGCCCGCCGCAGGGTTTCCCTGGTCCTTAAAAAACTGCTCCGCCCACAAATAGCTGGCGATATCGCGCATCTCGACCAATTCGAGCGGAGCCGGCGCCGCGGGCATTCGGGGCTCGTGATTCCACATGGCGACGGCGATATCGGTCAGCGTTTTGCCTTTTAGGCGTGACGTCAGCGCGGCCTTGCCGTTATGGCAGGACGCACATCCCTTCGAGTCGAATAGTGCCTGGCCATTCGTTCCAGCGGTGATCTCAATGCGGGCGTTTGCGTTGGGCGCCGAGGGAAGGTTCCGGAGATAGACCAGCATGTCCGTTAAATCCTGCGCGGTCAACTCGGGCCAGGCCAATTTCTTCTTCGCAAAGTCCTCGCGCATGGTCGCAGCGTGATTCCACAAGGCGTTCACCATCTCTAGCGGTCGCCCCAGGGATTCCCATTGAGAAACCGGCTTGGCTTCCGGAAGTTTCGCATCTGTCAGGCCATGGCATTCCGCGCAATGTTTTGAGGCAAACAGGCGTTTGCCGCGGCCCCCATCGCCCAGTTTCTCGAAGAAACGTGCCGAGTAAAAATAGGCGAACAGATCGGCGGCCGCCTGCTCTTTGAGATCGCCCGGACTGACGTTTCGCGTGCGCATCGCCGCCCACATTGCCGGCGCGTGGTTCCACATGGTGGCAGCGAGCGACGCGGGCGTGAAATCGCGATCGATGCGGCGGCCCAGGTCTGGCCCAACTTTTCCACCCTTGCCGTTGATGCTGTGGCACTGAACACAGGAAAGCGTCTCGAACAGCTGCTCGCCGCGCGCGGAGTCCGACCCGACGGTGGCCGCGCGAAGGCTGAGGGCCGCGAACGACAGGATAAAAAGGACTCGGGTCATCGGGTGAACCTCAGTCCGGCGGTTACCAGGTTGGTGCGGAAGCCTTCGTAGAGATAGAAAGCTTCTCCGTACCCGTAATAGCGCCAATCGGCGAATAAGCTCATCTTCTTGTTGATTGGGAGCCACAGGGTTGCCAACGGCTGATAGTAACTGGTCGCGCGGCTGCCCGAAGAGATGAAGAACGATCCACCAGCGGAGAGCTTGGGCGCGATTCCTTCAACAGTCGGAAGCTTAACGTTGAACAGAGCTGTCGCGGTGTGGGCATTGTCGCGATACAGCGACGTTTGGGGGGTCAGAGTTTGAGGAACGAGATAGCCGATCTCCGAATGCAGTGTGGATCGTGTGTAGGAACCTTGAAAATCTCCGAACTTGCCGCCCAGGGGCGACCAGAAGAGCGACAGTGATTCCTGCTGCGACCGGTAATCGTAATTCACGCCCGGCACGGGGTTATTATTGTCGAGCAGCGTGAAATCCGCCGCAAGGCTGAGCGAGATCAGAGCCTGATAGCGCGCCTGCGCGTGGACCTTCTGATAGTCGTACAGGCTAGTCCGAAAGTATGCTCCCCCGCTGGAGGCGACTTCCGCGTCGGTCCGGAGCGTGATTTTCTGGGTGGGGCGGTAGGTCACTCCGCCGATACCGACGTTGCGGCGCAACTTGGCTTGATCCGAGCTCATCAGTCCCTCGGGCGGGAGAACCACATCATTGGCCTCGCCCCATACATAACGATAGCCGCCCCGCAGCGTGAGCTTCGATGTGGCCTCGCAGAAGATATCGATCTCTTCCTGGCTGTAATTCGTCGCGAGCGAGGAAGCGAGCAGAGCGGCTATGTTTAGGGAGATACCGACGCCGGAGTTGGTGAGCATCTGCGTCGATGCTGCCGAACCCGCGTTGTGGAGGCGATCGGTCAGCCAGGATTGGACAATGCGGAGGCGACGTATGGGTCGGATTTCCGCGCCGAGGCTTCCACTGGTGTGTGGCAGTTTGGCCGCGGCGGAGACCAGATACTGTTGGCTGGTATAGAACAGCAGTTGGCTCTGCAACAACAGGTTGCCCGTGGCGGTCTGCTGATAATTGACGCTCGTGTCGGGCTGGCTGTAGAGGAACTGCCCGTAGACGTCGAGCCACGGCGTCGCGGAGGCCGTAAACAGGCCCTTGCTGTAGACGCTGGTCCCCCGAACGCCGTAGGATGCGAGCATATCAGTGAGAGCCGTTCTCTGGCCGAATACCGGCGTCGCCACGTTGCCCAAGTCGACGGAATTGTTGAAGACGCTCTGATCATCCTTAAAGGTCGTTCCCCCCTGCTCGATGGTCGCGTGAAAACGGCGCAGCTCGAAACGGACGCCGCCGCGGAAGAGATTAGTCTGATCGCGCAGAGTGTTGGGGACAGGAAATTCATTGGTGTCGGTGACGACGGTTGTCGCGCCTGTGCCGCTACCGGAATCGCGATCGTAAGCGAAATACGGGATGAACCAGTTGCCGGGCAGCAGATCGAGGTGGAAACTTCCCAAGCGGCGGCGCGTGTCGAAGGATTGCTCGTTGAGCACGATGCCGCGCGAGAGCAACGGGTCGGCGTAGGACGGCAGGAAATCGAAATAGGCGATGTCGCGATAGTCGGCGCTGAAATCGTACAGCTTGGATTTTTTCGCGTCGACGTGTACGGTTTGGTACGGCTCGTCGCCCCAACCGTTGGCGCGCACACGAATCTGATCGAAAGCGCGATGCTTGGGATCGGCGAGGGTGAAGTCGGCGCCGAGCAACTTCGGTCCTGAGCCGAGATTCACGATGCTCCGGTAGGTGTTGAAGCTGCCGCCGACATCGGTGCGCCAGCGATATCCCACATCGATCGAGCCAGTCAGCCAGGACTCGGCCGAGGGAACCGGCGACGGAGCCTCCGCTGCGGTGGCACTCGCTGTCTCCGCCGGAGCAGCAGCCGGCTGCGGAGTCTGCGCTATGAGGGGAGCAACGATCACCCAAATAAGCGTCAGCTGCCTCATCGCAACAGGTTCCTATCCACGTAACTTCCGTGGATCTTCTGATGGCAGACTGTGCAGTTCTGGAAGCGCGGCGAACGCAGATCGTGAAATGCCGGCGGCACAACGCCGATGGTGCCGGTAGCGTTGACCGTCGGGAGATTGGCATGGCACTCCAGGCAGAGCAGGCGCACTTCCGGACGCGCCAGCATCCGCGGATTGGCCGAGCCATGCGGCTCATGGCAGGCCACACAGCCTTCGAAGCGCACCGGCCCGTGCTCGAACGTGAACGGCCCACGCTTATCGCCATGGCAATTCAGGCATCCCGGTTCATTCGCCGCGAAGGTTTGCATCATGGCCGGACGAATACTGCCGTGCGGATTGTGGCAGTCGACACAGCTCATCGCTCCTTCCGGCAACTTATGATGATTGGGCCTCTGAAACTCGGCCCAGACGTTGGTGTGGCAGCTCGCGCACTGTTCATTGATCGCAGCCGGCTTGCGGTTCACGAGCCCGTCGGGCCCATTTGCGTGAACTTTGTGGCAAGACGTGCAAGCGACTTGATCCTTTGCATGACTGCTCTCCAAACGGCCGACGTGGGTCGGCTGATTCAGGTGGCAGGTGAGACAGATCTTGTCGGCAGCCGCGGCTACGAGCTTGGCCGGGTTGCGAATGGTCGCGGCCGAAGGCGATTCGGTGTGCATCTGAGCGGGTCCATGGCAGGCTTCGCAGGCACGCCCCTCAAAGCCGCGTTTCGCGCTGGTCTCGACCGCGCCGTGGGGGCTTTTCAGGAACGAGTTATAGATATCTTCGTGGCATATCTTGCAGGTTTCCGATCCGACGTAGCCCGCGGGCAGGGCAGCAGGAGTCTGCGCGCGCGTGGCCACGCAGGTCGCGATCAGAAGAAGAACCGCTAGTTTAATACTGCGCATGCACCTTATCCACCGCGAACTCCGACCCGGAGCTGTGGCAGACAGTGCAGCTTTCCCCGAGCGTGCTGGTGTTCGAGAGCGCGTGAGAGGCAGTGGGAATGTCCACATGGCATCCCGTGCACGCCGAAGCGATGGCCTGGATCGGGTTGATCGGCCCTTGCGGATCGACTACCGGATTGAGCCCGAGCGGAAGGTTTTGCTCGCTATTATTGACGTGGCATAACGAGCAGTTGCGGGTATCCGTCGCCTCACCGGTGGGGCTCATCGCGGGGAAGAGCGTGTCGCTAAAGTCGTTGTGGCTCCCGCCGAAGCCCACGACCACGTAGGTGCGTTTGGACGCCTGCATGTTGATGCCGTAGTGAATGCGATGCACCAGCAGGTTGAAGTTGATGCCTTGGGCGGGAGCGGCTTTATCCGCGGCGACTTTGGCAATCGCGCGTGCGGATGCATCGGTGTTCGATGGATTGTGGCACATCACACAGTACTCGGTGTTGTTACGGAGCGTGCCATGCAGCGATAGCGACACGTGGCACGCGTTGCAGTTGCCCAACGCCACTACTCCCCGCCGCGGCGCTAGCGGCGATCCATCGACCGAAAAATACACGACTTGGTTCTTGGCGCCATATTGGATGCTCTGTTGCGTAGTCGTGCCGGGTAGCACAACTTCCGTACGGCGCGCCTCGACGCCGATGGCATACGTGCCGGTCGAGCCAGCCGGAACGGCGTGAGTGAACGTGTAGGTGCAGTTGCTGTTCGCATCGCAGGTGGCCTTCGCCGCACTTTCCGTCACGTATCCGGGTGTGCTCGCGACGCCGAAATTGGTGTAGCCGTAATCGGTAGTCGGACCAGCCATGGTGAACGAGATCGAGCTCAGCGCCGATAGCGCAACCGGCTTCCCGCCACTGTCCTGCACGTTGAACGATACCACTGGCAGGCTTCCCGCCGTCCCGTTCGCAACTTTCGTGATGTTGACTACCAGACCCGAGAGCAAACTCGACGCGGTCGGCGCCACGTGCGCGCCCTTGATCGATGCATCGAAGTCGATCTCGCCCTGCGGAATGTGGCAGTTCGCACACAGATTGTCGTCAAACTGGGGTCCGCCCGGGTGATTGACGCCCGTGGCGAAATTCACGTCATCGTGGCAGGCGCCGCAGGCTGCGCGCGTGGGGTGCAGGAGATAAGCGGTTGCTTGCGCTGCGCCGGTGGTCTGTGAATGGCAGGTTTCGCATCGCCGCGGATCGCCCGGATCCGCCGGGTAGGCCACCTTCGAGAAGTCGAATGTTCCGAATTGGTTGATGACGGGAACATAGGGTGTGCCCGCCTGGACGCTCGGCAGATTCTCGCCCATGTGGAGCTTGTGAAAGAAAACCTTGGCGTCGAGAGTCGCTCCGGTATTGGCGTCGCTGGTCTGCGGCGTATGACACAACACGCACAGATCGATACCGCGCCGCGATCCGCCATGCGCCGACAACTGGTCGTGACAGGCGTTGCAACTTACTGTCTTGATGATGTCGTGAGTGCGGGTTACTGCAGCGCCGTTAGGGACAAAGTTAAATGTGGTGCTCGCGAAATTCGTGCCCAGGCTGAAAATCGCCAAATTTCGGGAACCGTAGATGCCGATGGTATGCGTAGCAGTCGCATCGAAGCCCGAGGGCGCTCGGGTGTGGAACGTGTATTGATACTGTCCGGCCCCGACCCGCGTGGATGTGCCACCCGAATCGGTTCCGGCCTGCTGCGTGGACGATAGCACGGTCCCCGACGATGCGCGCGTCGTGTAGGCCATGTAGTCTTCCTGATTGCTCGGTAGCACCGCGGCGATGAAGCTCAAGCTGATCGTCCCCGGCGTGGTCACTCCCGTTGAGTCCAGCGGCAGACCTGCCGGATCGCTGACCGTGTAGACCGTCGAGATCGTACCGTCCGCCGCGATTTGCGCTGAGGTAACTTTAATGACCAGGCCGGGACGCACGAACTGGACCGTGGGATCGTCCGCGAAAAACGCTTTTTCGTGGGTAGAATACGGCCGCCGCGGGGCGCTCGCCAAACTTACTGCGACCAAAGCGACCATTGCCGCCACCCTCCATTGCGTCGCTATAGGTTTCACTGGGGATCTCCCTAGTCGGTATCGTACAGCACTTTGTCCGAATGCTGAAGCAGTTTTCGCGCCTTCTTTTATATCTTGAGAGAAACTTCGTGTCCGCCCAACTATTTGCAAAGAAAAGCAGAGCCAATTGGCCTAGTGCCAAACCCGACGTGCGATCGAAGATGGTGGGACAAGTGCTGCGGGCGGTGACGCAGTTGGGTGAGATCACCCAAGGTGCAATGTCGACTCTCCGACCGAATTGCAAGAAAAGCTCATTTCTATCGGGAAGCGTTACTTTAATCGAGTATGGGCCTAGACGTGCCTGGGTATTGACATACTTATGTGTCTGACCGTTCCTGGAAAGGTCCTCAGCGTCGAAGACGGAGATCCTGCGTTCCGTAACGCTGAAGGCGATTTCTGCGACGTCCGCAAAAGGACTGTGCGAGAGATCGCGATCGAGCATCCTGCCGCTGTCCGGGTTTTCGAGTCGCTTGGGATCGACTATTGTTGTGGCGGCAAACAAACTCTGAAGGATGCGTGTGAGCGCGCGGGCGTGCCCGTGGAACGAACTCTCGATCTGCTGGCTCAAATTGAGGAACACCCACCGTCCGAGGCCGAAAACTGGGCCGGAGCCAGCGCCCAGGAGTTGATCAGCCACATCGTCGGCCGTCACCACAGCTACGTCCGCAGCGAGACCCCACGTCTCATGACGATGTTCGACAAGGTCGTGAGCCGCCACGGGCAAGACCACCCGGAGCTGGTCCCGATCCGCGACTTGTTCAGTGCGCTAACACAGGAACTGTTCGCACACATGCTCAAGGAGGAGAACGTCCTCTTTCCTCACCTCGAGAAGATGGACGCGGCCATGACCCGAGGGGAACTTCCACCACCTGCGGTTTTTGGCTCCATCGAGATGCCGATTAGCCGCATGCTCGCCGACCACGACCAGGCCGGGGAGTTGCTGGCCAAGATGCGCGTCCTATCCTCCGGATATAGCGCGCCAGAGTCCGCGTGTCCTACCTATCGAGCCCTATATCACGGTTTGGAGGAATTTGAGCACGATCTTCACCATCACGTGCCCCTGGAGAATAACATCCTCTTCCCGCGCGCGCTTCATATGGAGCAGGGCACGGACACGGAGCTGGCCCATGAGCACGACTAGTCAGATCGGCACGAGCACGGCCGCTCTCGTTGAGCGCGAAGTGAAGATGCAGCGCATGTTGGTCGCCTACATCCTCACAGGTCTCCTGTTCCTGCTGCTGCCAGGTACGTTTCTGGGGGTGTGGAACCTGGTCTCGATCAGCAGCCGGCACGCGCTCGATAGTCTCTCTCCGGCCTTTTTGCAAGCTCACGGGCACGCTCAGATTTTCGGGTGGATTGGGACGTTCATCCTAGGCATTGGGTTCTATTCTCTGACCAAAATGGGCCATCTGCCCACCTTCGCCATCCCGCGCGGTTGGACTTGCTTCGGTCTATGGGTCACCGGAATTACGTTGCGCTGGTTCGCGGGCGTCGTGGGTTGGCAGTGGAGAATCCTGCTGCCGCTTTCTGGGCTGTTGGAATTGGTGGCATTTCTGACGTTCTTCCGGACCGTTTCCAGTCATCGCCCTCCGACGCAGCCGGCAAGTGGGGCTACGGCAACCCGTCGTAGACCTGAACCGTGGATGCTGATGGTGATCGGCTCGACGCTCGGTTTTCTGGTAACGCTGGTAATAAATCTTATCGCGACTCTTCAAGTTTCCATAAGCAACACGGGACCCGCACTGGAACACGTGTCTGACCAACGTCTGGTGACGCTCGCAACGTGGGGCTTCCTGGTTCCCGCCGTATGGGGATTCAACGCGCGCTGGCTGCCCGTCTTTCTGGGACTCGACCAGCCGCGGCCGCGGTTCCTGTTTCTCGCTATAGGCCTCGGGTGGGCAGCGATTCTGGCCGAATTTTCCGGTCGACTCACCTGGTTTGCGGCTTTGCTTCCGTTCGCGGCCCTGGCCGCCGTTTTCGCACTGCGCATTGCGGAGCCTTCCGTCCGGCCGGCTAAAACTGCCGGTGTGCATCCGAGTTTTCCCTTCTTTGTACGACTGGCGTACCTGTGGCTGCTAGTCGCCGCAGCTCTGTCGGTGCGCGCATCCTGGAGCGATGTGAGTGGCGGCATCTGGGGCGCATCGCGGCACGCGCTCACCGTCGGATTTCTCTCGACCATGGTGTTCGCGATCGGCCAGCGGATTCTGCCCGCCTTCTGCGGTGCGCGTGTCCTCTATAGCCCTCGCCTAATGCTCGCATCGCTGGCCGCGCTGAACATCGGCTGTGTGCTCCGCGTAGCGTCCGAGATCCCCGCGTATGAGGATAACGTGCGGGTCGCCTGGCATGTATTGCCGTGCTCGGGCGTGATCGAACTGCTCGCGGTCGGCTTGTTCGCCGTGAACCTGGCACTGACCTTGCTCCAACCTCCGGCTCACCTGCGACCGCTGGTTGCGATAAGCTGACGAATGCAGACAGATGGCCAATCGCCGGCTCGTGCTCGGCACCATATCGTTTGCGATCTGCTTTGCGGCGTGGGGCTGATCAGCGCATTCGCGACACGCTTCCGCGAGATCCCATAACCCCAGCGCCAGCCAGTCGATCCTCTTATTGGTGTGGGCAGTCGTGTTCGCTTTGTTTGCTCGCAACGCGCCAACGACGGTGCCGTCCCGATAGCTGGGAGCTATGTTCGCGCTGCTTCGCGGGGAACGCCTGGCATGGGTTCTTTCCGGGTTCTATTTCTGACCGCCGGCGTACTGCCGGCCACCGGAATGCGCCCCATCGGCGGGTGGCTCTTAGACCGGATTAGCGGCGCGCGCCCTCTCCCTCGTGTTTCTCTGGCGTGGCCGACCATGCTCCCGTTTACCGTGGGCGCGTTGGGCCGCGCGGCTTTCCCTGGAGCGGGAAACGGTGCCGTCTTCAAACTCGTTCCGCAATACTTCGCTGCCGAAACCGGCACCGTCACCGGATTAGTCGGCGCCATGGGTGGCCTGGCCGGATTCTCCCCGCCGTCCCTGGTGGGTTTCTTCCACGACCGTCTCGGGATGATCTGGCCAGCACTTCATCCGTCGCCGATCCGCACTGCGTTGGTGGATGCACCGACTACGTCGTAGCAGTGCACATCTGTCATGCTATCCTTATACTCAAGTTCTGGTAGAGGAGCGAGGGCCACCAGTAACTCGGCGCGTAATTCCGTGGATCCGGAGCGCCGGGCGAAAGGGGCAGCCTCGCCGAAATCGACGCGCTCGATCCCTGGCGCTAAGGTTGGTGAGCATGGCTAATACCTGTTCACTGTCATTCGACTTGGTTTTTCCGGGCCGGATGGAGCGCTATCGGGAAGTGGTCGCAGCCCTCCTGGCTGTCTCTTTAAAACGAGGCAGCGCGTCTCCTGAAAAGCCCCGATTGTTGCGATATGGATCCGTTTCAGCTAACACGCGCGCTCGTCGATATCGAATCGGTTACGCCCAATGAGGAGAAGATCGGATTGTTCCTGTTCGATTACCTCAAGGAGATTGCTGCGCGCACCGGTGGCCACGTGGAGCGTTTTGAGGTGGAACCGAAGCGCTATAACTTGCTAGCGCAGTGGGGCGATCCTATCGTCACACTCTCCACCCACATCGACACCGTCCCACCGTTCTTTGCCTCGCGCGAGGATTCTGAATTCATCTGGGGCCGCGGCGCCTGCGACACCAAGGGCATCATCGCGTCGATGATTCACGCCGTGGAAGCGCTGGTGGCGGATGGCGTTCGCGGCGTCGCTCTGCTGTTCGTCGTAGGCGAGGAACGCAATAGCGCCGGGGCATATGCCGCCGCCAAGATCCCGCGCGGCAGCTGTTTTCTGATCAACGGCGAGCCCACCGAAAACAAACTCGCGCTCGGATCGAAGGGCGCATTGCGCTACGAAATCGTGGCGCACGGCCGCATGGCGCACTCCGCCTACCCGCACCTAGGCGAGTCTGCTATTGAGAAACTCCTTGATGCGCTTGAGAAAATTCGCCGTATTCCTATGCCCAGCGATTCCATCCTTGGCGCGAGTACGCTGAACATCGGCACCATTCAAGGCGGACGGGCGCCGAACGTCATCCCGGATCATGCCCGCGCGGAGGTATTCTTCCGCCTGGTGGATTCCGGCGACGGCATCCGATCGGCGGTGGCCAACGCATCGAAGGGTTTAGTCGAGGCGAACGAGGTTCTCTATATCCCCGCCGTTCATTTGGGTTCCGTGAGCGGTCTCGAGACCACCGTAGTGTCTTATACAACGGATATTCCCGCCTTTGATGGTAGGTGGGGACAACCTTTTCTTTTCGGGCCGGGCAGCATCCATTTCGCGCATACGGATCAAGAGCGGATTCCGAAGACAGAGTTACTGGAAGCTATCGGGATTTATCAAAAACTAGTGAGGCAATTGTTACAGAAATGAGCAAGAATTATCGAGTAGCGATCGCGGGAGCCACCGGAGCCGTGGGAGTGGAATTCCTGCGTTGTTTGGAACAGCGGCGATTCCCACTTGCCAGCCTGCGTTTGCTGGCCTCGGCGCGATCTCGCGGCAAGAAGATGACATTTGCCGGCCAGGAGATCGAAGTTGAAGAGCTTACCGAGCACAGCTTCAACGATATCGACATCGCCTTCTTCAGCGCGGGTGGATCCATTTCGAAGAAGTTCGGACCTGTTGCTGCAAAGGCGGGCGCGGTGGTCGTTGATAATTCTTCGGCGTTTCGTATGGACCCAAGCGTGCCTCTGGTGATTCCGGAAGTCAATCCGAAGGCCATGTGTATGCACCAGGGAATCATTGCGAATCCCAACTGCTCCACCATCATTGGTATCACGCCGCTGTGGCCTATCCACCAGGTCAATCCGATCCGGCGGTTGATCGCTGCGACTTATCAGGCAGCTTCAGGAGCTGGTGCGGCCGCTATGGAGGAACTGACCGAATCGACGCGCGCGTACCTGGAGAATCAACCGTATCAGAACACCGTGCTGCCGCATCCCTACGCGTTTAATTTGTTCAGCCACAATACCCGGATCGATCCTGAGACCGGATATAACGAGGAAGAAACCAAGATGGCGCGGGAGACGCAGAAAATCTTCGGCGATCTGAACATTCGGGTCAGCGCGACATGCGTGCGCGTTCCCGTGCTCCGGGCGCATTCCGAGGCACTCACGATCGAATGCGAGCGTCCCATCACACCGCGGGAAGTGACCGCGCTATTGTCGAATGCGCCGGGCGTCAAGATCGTGGATGATCCCGAGAAGAATTACTTCCCCATGCCTCGCGACGCTTCGGGGCAGGATGACATTCTGGTCGGCCGAATCCGGCAAGACACCAGCGACCCTTCCGGGAAATCGATTGCCTTGTTCGTCGCGGGCGATCAGTTGCTCAAGGGCGCGGCGCTCAACGCCGTCCAGATTGCCGAAGTGCTCATTCAGCAGGGAGGCGTTCACGGGGCATCCGGAGTTATAGGATGATCGTCATGAAGTTCGGTGGGACTTCGGTTGAGTCCGCCGAAGCCATCGCCCGCGTGGCGGGCATCGTGCGAGCGCGGCTTAGCCGCAAGCCCGTTGTCGTCGTGTCGGCGATGGGTAAGACTACCAACAAGCTTCTGGCGATCGCCGCGGACGCAGTGGCCGGCGAACTGAAGTCGGCCCTGGACAAACTCAACGAGCGGCGCGAGTTCCATTTGCGGGAATCCGCAGGCTTGGACACGGAAGACATTGTCGAGGCTCACTTTCAAGACTTAGACGCTCTGGTGCGCGGATTGGCTGTGATGCGCGAGTTGACGCCGCGCGCCACCGACGCAATTTCCGCCTACGGTGAGCGTATCTCCAGCCTGATTGTCGCGGCGCATCTTCGCCGATGCGGCATGAACGCGGCTCATCTAGACTCGCGCAGCGTCATCGTCACCGATCGGCGTCACACCCAGGCCGCTCCACTTTTTGAGGAGACGAACCGGCGGCTTCGGGAAACCTTGGTTCCCATGTTAGACACCTCAGTCGTCGTCATGGGTGGCTTCATCGCAGCGAATGAAGACGGAGTCACGACAACGCTCGGTCGCGGGGGATCGGACTATACAGCCTCGATCGTCGGTGCCGGAATCGGTGCGGAAGAAATACAGATCTGGACTGACGTCGATGGCATGCTCACGGCCGATCCCACGGTTCTGCCCGGTGCATACCGAGTTAAGGTGTGTTCGTTCACCGAAGCAGCGGAACTGGCATATTTCGGCGCGAAAGTGCTGCATCCTGCCACCGTTCTGCCGGCCATCGAAAAAAACATCCCGGTGCGCATTCTCAACTCGCGGCGGCCCGAAGTAGCGGGTACGCTTATTGTTTCCGATCCGCCCCTGGGCTCCAGTCCCATCCGATCCATTGCCTGCAAGCGAAACATCACGCTGTTGAACATCGTCTCAACGCGAATGCTGATGGCCCATGGTTTCCTGCGCCGCATCTTCGAAGTGTTCGATCGCTATGAAACTTCCGTGGACATGCTCGCTACTTCTGAAGTTAGCGTCTCACTGACCATCGATAACACTCGCTCGCTGGCCGCGATCCGTTCCGAGCTGGAGGCATTTGCCGACGTTTCCATTGAAGAGAATCTGGCGATTGTCTGCATGGTCGGTGAGAATATCCGTCACTGCGACAACGTCTCCGCGCGCGCCTTTACTGCACTCGATGGCATCCGGCCGCGCATGCTATCTCAAGGCGCGTCGCAGTTGAATTTGAGTATGGTAGTGGCCGCACCGGACTTGCAGCGCGCGGTAGAATCGCTCCACCGGGAGTTCTTTCGAACTCCCGACCCAGCATCGTTTGAATAGGAGACAGCTACGAAACTCGCGATTGTAGGCTACGGGAAAATGGGCAAACTGATCGAGCAGCTTGCGCCCGAGTACGGCTTCATCGTTCATGCCCGCGTCGACGTTGGCTACAATCCCGATCTATTGAAGGGTTCCGATGTGGCGATAGAGTTCAGCACTCCGCCTGCCGCACTCGGCAATATAGAAACCTTGGCTGCGTTGGGCATCCCGACGGTAGTTGGAACCACGGGTTGGCTGGAGCATATGGATCGGGTGCGAAACGCCGTCGCCAAGGGCGGAGCAGGGTTAGTCTGGGCGGCGAATTTCTCCATCGGAGTGAATGTGTTCCTGCGCGCCGTGCACGAGACCGCTCGACTATTGGCGAACGAGCCCGCCTATGGCTCTTGGGCGTGGGAAATTCACCACAGTACCAAGAAGGATGCACCCTCGGGAACGCTGCTGGCGTTAGTGGACGAGATGAAGGCCGCCGGATATCAACGTGTGATCGACACCAGCTCGAATCGCGCCGGGTCGCATCCCGGAACGCACGAGATCGGATTCGATTCAGCCGCTGACACGATCACCTTGCGTCATACTGCGCGCAGCCGCGAAGGATTCGCGCGCGGCGCCTTGAAAGCGGCACAATGGATCCCAGGCAAGAAGGGCGTGTTTGAGTTTAAGGAGATTTTATGACTACGTTTACCGGATGCGGCACCGCATTGGTGACTCCGTTTCGTAAAGATCAATCGCTCGACGAAGAAACGTTGCGAGAGCTAATTCGGCGCCAGATCAAGGGTGGTATCGATTTTCTGGTTCCATGTGGCACGACCGGCGAAAGTCCAACTCTTTCGCATGTCGAGCATCTGCGCGTGGTCCAGATCACGCTCGAGGAATCCAAGGGAAAAGTTCCGGTGTTGGCCGGCGCGGGCGGATACAACACGGCTGAGGTGATCGAGCTCGCCAAGGAGCTGAGCCGCATGGGCGCCGACGGTATCCTGTCCGTCACGCCGTATTACAACAAGCCCACGCAGGAAGGACTGGTACAGCATTTCAAGGCAATCGCAAAAGCTGTTGCCCTGCCCATTGTGGTCTATAGCATCCAAGGGCGCACCGGAGTCAACGTCGAGCCTGCGACTCTCAGGCGTCTTGCAGAAATCGACAATATCGTTGGCGTCAAGGAAGCTTCGGGAAATATAGGGCAGATGGCCACTGTGATCGATTATGTTCCTGAACGGTTTGCGGTATTTAGTGGTGACGACGCCATCACAATCCCGCTGATCGCGTTGGGCGGACGCGGAGTGATTTCGGTCGTGGCGAACGAAATTCCGGCCGAATTCAGCAAGCTGACGAAGCTTGCTTTGGCGGGCGATTTCGCCGGCGCTCGCGCCATCCAGCGGCAATGGTTCGCACTGATGGAAGTGAATTTCTGCGAGGTGAATCCGGGGCCGGTGAAAGCCGCGATGGGCATGATGGGATTGCTGGAGCCTGTTTTCCGCCTCCCCATGGTCCCCCCGGCGGCGGCAAGCACCGCGAAAATAGAGGCGGTGTTGAAGTCGACCGGTCTCCTCGCTACCTCCCGGAGTTCGCATGCGGACTGAAATCGAAGATCTCTTCGATCATCCGCCGGCCGCTTATCACGAAGATCATTTCATGCTCTTCGCGCGTCTCAAGGAGGCGCTGAACACCGGTGCGGTCCGTGCAGCCGAACCGGACGCATCTTCGACCACCGGCTGGCGTGTGAACCCATGGGTTAAAAAGGGGATCTTGTTAGGATTCCGCATCGGTGGCATCGTCGACATGTCGGTGGATGCGACTCGGCAGCCGTTCTTCGATAAAGCCACGTGGCCCGTGAAGCGGTTCACGGTCTCTAGCGGCGTTCGCATTGTACCGGGCGGCTCCAGCATACGTGATGGGTGCTTCATCGGCAAGAGTGTAACGTGCATGCCTCCGATGTATATAAACGCAGGTGCCTGGGTGGGCGACGGAACCATGGTCGATTCGCACGCGCTCGTCGGAAGCTGCGCGCAGGTTGGAAAGAACTGCCACATTTCCGCCGCGGCCCAAATCGGTGGAGTGCTGGAACCCGTCGGCGCACTCCCTGTGATTATCGAAGACGAGGTTTTGGTTGGTGGGAATTGTGGCGTCTATGAAGGCACGGTGGTCAAGCGCCGCGCGGTGCTGGGTAGCGGCGTGATCCTCACGCGGTCGACTCCCGTGTATGACGTCGCGCGCGGCGTGGTTCTTTCGGCTCAAGATGGCGAGCCTCTAGTAATTCCCGAAGGCGCCGTCGTGGTGGCTGGCTCGCGCGCCATCACCAGTGGCAAGGGCAAGGAGTGGGGAGTATCGTTGTACACGCCGGTGATCGTAAAATACCGGGATGAAAAAACCGATGCGCGCGTACAACTGGAGGAACTGCTTCGATGAAAACCATTGCCTTCGTTCTTTTTGCAGTCCTAGCTCTGGGAGCCGATCCTGAGTTCAACAAGGACGGGGAACTGGTGCGCCCCAAGAACTATCGAGAATGGATCTTTTTGAGTTCGGGCGTCGGCATGAGCTATGGTGCCGGTAACGATCCATTCACCAACGTCTTCGTCGAGCCGTCGGCCTATCGCAAATTTGTCGAAACCGGGAAATGGCCGGAGAAATCGATCTTCGCTCTCGAGCTTCGAAAACCTGCGACCGAAGGCTCCATCAATAAGGGTGGCCAGTATCAGACTGATTTCATCGCCGTCGAGTTCTCAGTTAAGGATACTCCGCGTTTTCCAGATGGCTGGGGATATTTCGGATTTAACGGTTCCGGGGCTACGGCCAAGGTAATCGGCACTTCGGGTGGTTGTAACGCGTGCCATAGCAAGAACGCCGCGGTCGAGCATACCTTCGTGCAGTTCTATCCGACGCTACTTGAAATCGCGATCGCGAAGAAGACCTTGAATCCGTCTTACAAGCCTTAGATGTCGCACAGAACCTTGAGTGTTTGCGCCGCGCTGCGTTCCCACGTAAACGGCTGAGCACGTTCGCGACGCTCCTGGGTCATGCGTTCCTGCAACTGCCCATCGCTCATCACTCTCTCGAGGCCAGCTTCGATCGCATCCTCGTTCAGCGGATCGAAATATAGCGCCGTATCGCCCGCCACTTCGCGTAGAGGCGGGATGTCCGAGCACGCTACCGGAATTCCGGCCGCCATCGCTTCGAGTACCGGCATCCCGAATCCTTCGAACGTGGACGGATAAACAAACGCTCTCGCGCGCGCGTAAAGTGAGTAGAGTTCCTCGCGAGGCACCCATCCGGTGATCCGCACGGAATCCCGCAGATTCAATTCTTGAACTAAGCGCTCGATCGCTTGCGCGTGGAAACCACGCAAACCTGCCAGGATTAGCTGGAAATCACGTTTCTTGCGTCCATAGGCCCGGATAAGGCGCGGCAGATTCTTGTGTGGATGGAGCGTCGAGACGCATAGTAAATACGACTCTGTGTGCGATCTGTCCAATTGCGCGAATGCCGGTCCGACGCCGTGGTGGATCACCGCGATCCGGTCCTTCCGGATACTGTAGAAGCGCAGCAGATCTGACCGGGTCGCTTCTGATACTGCGATCAACCTGCGCGAGCGGTGCGCCGCCGCCCATAACATCAATCGCCAGAAGGGCAGGTCGAACCAACGAAAATACTCGGGATGGCGTTTGTGCTGAAGATCATGGAATACGGTCACCTGCCGGCAAGGCGAGAATAGTGGCGCGGTGAATCCGGGATTGAACAGAACGTCCAGGCCATACCGAGCCGCTTCAAACGGCAGCACGATTTGCTCCCACAAGATCCGTGCGGGACGAAATCGCGCATGAACGGCTTGCGGCTTCCAGTGAAAATTAGCCTGCTTGGGAACCAGGTCGGGTTGCGTCTCGAGGTTCGTAAAGACCAGATACTCGTTGCTCTGGTCGAGTTCAGCCAGTGCGGCAAGAAGCTCGCGCAAATAAATCTCAGTGCCGCCGACGCCGCCGGGAATCAGGTACAGAGCGTTGATCCCAATGCGGACTCCGATTCGTGCCATGCCGCTACCGGCTCACCTGGCCTAGGGCATCCCTAGCGTCGGCATTATAGGGGTTGATTGCCAGTGCCCGCCGGTATTGCTCTGCCGCGGCCGCATTGTCTCCGGTGGCTTGGTAGATTTTGCCTCGATAGACATAAATCATCTCGAAGTTCGGATCCATCGCCTCACCTTGAGCCAGCGCCGCGAGCGCCTCTTCAAATTTGTTATGTTTCGCATACACCATGCCGATTTGCGACTGGACGTGCGCGCTGGGTTGCAGCGTGGCGGACTGCTGAAGCCTTACCAGAGCATCCTGCCAGTCGCCGGCACAGTCCAGCGCCAATCCCCAGTCGAGCAATAGATCGAAAGAGGGTTGTTCCAGGCGCGAAGCCGCCTCGAAGCTTTGTGCCGCGTCCTGGCAGTTTCCGGATTCATATTGCGCCGAGGCGAGCTGGAAATGCGGCCGCCATTTGCGCGGAGATTTGTTCGACGCGTCCTGCCATAGAGCGACGGGGTTGGCCCACACCTCGCTGCGCCGATAAGTCAGTACGGAACATATCGCCAGGATAATGGCGCCAGTCCAGGCCATCTGAGATATCTTCAAGCGCCGCAGGAATTCAAGGCACACCAGCACTAGGCCCAGGAAAGGCAGATACATACGGCGCTCCGCCGATACGTCAATGATCGGAACGAACGATGAAGTGGGTGCAATCAGCAGCAGAAACATGAATACGCCGAATGCCGCCAGCGGCCAGCGCTTGCGGTATATCCAAGCCGCCGCGATCACAGCCACCAGTGCAGCGAGCCCGACGATTGCTCCGTGATCCAGCAGGCTATGCGACACCGCGATATCCGGATCCACGTTCTGTCCGAAGGGCAGGAAGAACAATCGAACGTACATCCAGATCACTCGGCACTGGGTGAAAAAGTAATTCGCCGGACTGAATGCTGTCACGCTGAATCCAGCCGTCGGAGCACCTTTCAATTCGAGCCAGACGTAAAAGCCGGCCCCGGCCCCGGCCAGCGTCAACATCGCGTAAAGCAGCCCGTTCTTGCGGATTCCACCCAGCCCCCAGTAGTAATCGGTGAGTAGCAGCAGCGCTGCGAGAGTCAGCGTGTGCTCCTTCGTGCTGATGGCACCGGCGAACAGAACCAGCACTGCGGCCGCTCTGAGAATCGTTATCGATTCGGTGCGCCGGTACAGGAAGACCGCGAACGCCGAAAAATACAGCAGTACGCTCAATACTTCTGAACGGCTTGCGACATACGCTACCGATTCTGTCTGCAGCGGATGCAGCAGGAAAAGCCCTCCCGCGATGGCGCTCAGGATCGTCCGAGCCCGCCCGGTGGTCCCGCTCAGATCTAATAGGCGTGCAGCGACGAGGGCAATCACCAGCGATCCGAGGAAATGCAGAAACACGTTGGTCAAGTGGTACGCTTCCGGATCGACCGCAATCGATTGGAAATGGAAATTCAGCCAGTAACTGAAATACAAAAGCGGCCGCGTGCCTGTGATCCAAGTCCGGAAGGTCATTTGCGCGGCGTTGGGGTCCATGAATGGCAGATAGCGATCGTCCAAGACAAACGCCCCGCTCAGCGCGGGACCATATACTTCGAGGACCAGAATTAGCCCCGCTAGGGCAGCCGCCCACGGCCACCACACGCGCTTCGGTTTAAGCGTGTCAACGGAGGCTATTTTTTCAGCGCGCTCGCGTTTGGATTTTTTCATTCAAAGCTTTCAGCTTAAATTCCAGAATGGCAACTTGTTGCGCCAAGGTGATGCTGGAGTCATTGAGCCCCGAAATCCGGAGGGACAACCGATACAGCACTACTAGAAATGCCGCGCCAGCAAAGATGGCCAGGGCGATGAAACTATCCGAAATCCCGAGCGCCATGGCAATCCGGTCGTCTAGCGTCCGCCAGAGCGCCAAGACCAGCAGCACTGCGCCGGCCAGCAGCCAGCTCACTGAATATTCGACACGAATATGAGCGCGCCGGACCGAACTCAACACCCACACGATCAGCACAAGGCTGAACACCGCGACCATGTCAAAAAGCCGATCCATATTCTATTTTCTCCGTGCTTCAAATTTCAGAACGTTCACGAACACTCCCAGCAGCACATGGATGATGTAGTAGAGCGATTTCACCGCCGTAATGGTGCTGCGGCCCGAGCGGCGCGGACGGAACCGGCAGGGCACTTCCACGAATCGGAATCGTTTGCGCTGGAGCACCACCAAAGCTTCGATTTCGGGATATTCCAGAGGGAACGTCGCGGAGAAGAGCTCCAATGCGGTGCGATTGACCCCCACGTATCCGGAAGTTGGATCGCGCACGGGTCTTCCCAGGATGGGACGAAGAACCGCGCGAAAGAATATGATGCCGGCAGCCCGCAAAATATTGGTGTGCTCTCCATTGTCGTCGACGAAACGGGATCCGATCACCATTTCGCAATCGCCCTTTTCCAGCGCGGCGAGGACAGTGGGAATATCGCGAGGATCGTGCTGTCCATCTCCGTCGACGCGAATCACGTAGTCGTAGCCCAGTTCGTAAGCCAGGCGATATCCGGCTTGTACACAACCGCCCAAGCCAAGGTGATGCGGCAGGGCCAGCACCTGAGCGCCGGCAGCCTCGGCGCAGCTGCGCGTGGCATCCAGAGAACAATCGTCCACAACTAAGACCGGCGTCTTAGGCACGGCCAAGCGAACTTCTGCCACCACCCCTCCCACTGCACCCTCTTCGTTGAACGCCGGAATCAGGACCAGAAGGCGCCGTGCCGCGGGAGTTGCCATGCTGCTCACAGCGAGGCCACCTGGCGTAGGGTGATCGAATGGCGCGCGATCAGGGCTCGGAATTCGCGTGGCGTAATTCTTCGCGAAGCTCGAATGCGTCTCCGTGCGTTCAGTAAAGCCGGTAACCGAAACAATGCGGCGAGGTGGGCACGGATCACTAGCCACGGCAACATCGCCGACGAATGACCTTCGTGCCGGTATTCCGCCACTTTACCGTGTCCGGTCAACAGTGCGGCTACATGCCAGAAGTAACGTGCGATGGATGCGAACGGAGCCACCATCAACATGCCGGCAGGAAAGTTTTTGACGATCGTGTATAGCCGGTTGCGTTCCACATAGTAGGCCTTGAGCGGCGACGCGCGTCCGGCCGAGTGCGAATAAAGATGCTCCACCACGGCACCGGGCACATAGCGGCAACCCCAGCCGGCCCACTGCGCCCGCAATCCCAGGTCGGTGTCTTCGCAATACAAGAAGAAGCTTTCGTCGAACAGCCCAATCTCGTCGAGCATTGCCCGGCGATACAACGCCGCCGACCCGCTCGGTAGAAAAACCCCCGCGTCTCGCAAAGGCGTCAGAGACGCTTGTTTGCTGGATCCGTCGGAGGCGATCAGCATACCCGCCGAATCGAGCGTGCCGGTTCCAGCCAGCCGCACTTCCGACGCGAACATGCCAGTGCGCGGATGCGCCTCCGCGTCCGCCAGCAACCCTTCCAACCAGCGCGGATCTGCGACCGCGTCGTCGTTGAGCGTCGCCACGTAAGGGGCGGTTGAGGCGCGAAAAGCCTGGTTCACGGCGGCGCCGAAGCCCACGTTGCCTGAATTCGAGATTACGCGCACGTGCCGGAATGCCTGAGGATTACATGCCTGCACGCGCCCGGTTCCGCTGTTGTCGATCACTACCACCTCGAACTCGTCCACAGTTTGCGATTCCAGCGCCCGCAGGCACGCCTCCAGCACCTCGCCGGCGGCCAGAGTCGGCACGGCCACGGTCACTTTCAAAGCAGGCAAGAAATGATTTTAACTTACAACGACTAGCGGATTCGTCTCTTCAGGCATTTCCACAGGGCCATCATCAGGCAGATATCGGGGGTCAAGAAGACGATCCGTCTGAATGTTGCCCATAGCGGAAAGAAGCGATTCCTTCAAACGTGGATGCTCTTTTTCCAGCTCGCTCAAAATATCGCGTAGGGATCGTCGAACGGTCCCGGTGCGCTGCGAACAGCCGCAGGGAATCACCGGGGCTCCCAGCAATTCGGCGTATCGCGTGGTGATGTCCTCGGTCACGAATACCAGCGGCCGTATGAGCCGGAAGTCTTTCTTGCTGGACCACGTGACTGGCGGCAGCGCGCTGATGCGGCCGGTAAATAGGGCGTTGCGCAGAAACGATTCGCACAAATCGTCCGCCGTGTGGCCGAACGCGATTACATTGGCTCCCAGTTCGCGCGCGATCTGATATACGGCCCGGCGCCGGAAGCGGCTGCACAAATCGCACCCATGATCCGGTTGCTCATCAATCAGGCGGATCGAAGGATTGTCGGTATGGTAGGTCCAGTCGATGCCTCGGCCTTTGAGATACTCGCCCATCGGCTCGATGGGACGCAGGAACTTGCCTTGCTCAACCGTGAACGCGCACACCGTGAACTGGATCGGCGCGCGATCCCGAAGGAGAATCAACGCCTCCAGCATGGTGAGCGAATCCTTGCCGCCGGAAAGCGCCACGGCTACGCGGTCGCCGTCGCGAATCATCTTGAAACGCGTGACTGCCTCGCCGACCTTCCGCAATAGTGTTTTTTCGAGATCCAAGCCTCTATTATCGCTCCCAGAGCTCGGAAACGACTAACGCGCCGCGGGAATGGCTAGCTTTTATTAGGCGGAATCCGTGGGTTCTTAAGATGGGCCGATGATCCGTCAGCTTGCGGGTCCTGAGTCCCGTGGTAATCCCGAAAAACAAGTATAGAGCCCATACCAGCGATCGCGCGGGAATGTTTGGAGTCCGGAACTCCGAGACAATCCACTGCGCTCCAGCCTTGGCCGCGTCGGCGACCCGGCCGATCAATATCTCCAAATCATCGGGGTCAAAGCAGTCGAAGAAGAAGTGGGTCGCGATCAGATCGTATGCTTCCCGGGGAAAATCGAGCGTCAGTGCGTTGGCCTGCTCATAGTTCACCCGCTCCGTACCAGCTTTCTGCCGAGCCAGTTCGAGCATACGACGGCTCGAATCTACGTAATCCGCAAGAACCACGGGATTTCGCCGCAGCAACTCGCGCAGGAACCGCCCATCGCCGTCGCCCAGTACCAGAGCTCGTCGCGCATCCCCGATCTCCGGTAGAAACCAACGCCGCCGCTTTTCAAGCGCTCGTCCCATGCCCAGCCGTTCAATCCACCAATAATACGGAGCGATGAAATCGCAATTCATAGGACGACCGGTAGAAATAGGATCGGAGTGAGTAAGACGACGTCCGCCAGTACTCGCAGAGCTTCCGGCGAATACCGGCGTTGTAACCGGTCTAAGAGGACCAATCCCAGCGCGCCCGCTGTTTCTGCGGCGCCCAGAATAGGCCGATGCTCTTTGAGCTGGCACACTGCGATTACCGCCACCAATCCCGCTGCCGCGATTATGGATGGCCGAAGTTCGTGTCTCTGTTCCCAATCGTCGATGGCTGTGCAGTTCATCCAGCACAGGCAGGAGAACAGCAGGATCGCCAGAACGTCGCCGGTGGTCTGCACGCCGGGCCAGGCCGCCAGCGAGGCTCCCAATCCGAATAAGACAGCGACGGCGGATTCTTTGGAGCCCGCGCGCCGCAGCAACCGGGGAGCCAGATGGACGGCCGCCAAATATAGGCCGGCACACAAAGCGACGACGGATCCTTCAAAGAACAGTCGTCCAGGAAGTTGGCTCCAGGCCAGCCATGCGCCCCCGGCAAGCGCCACGATCCATATTGGTAGCACGGCACGCCAGTAACGCCCGTAGAACTCATGACGAGGTTGCTCTGTCACTCCACGCCATGCGTCCAGCGTACGGTCCGCCACATAGATCAGCCAAACGGCGACGGCCAGTAGCGCCGCCGGAAGTGTTCCCAGGCTGCCATGAAAACAGCGGACAAACAGGACTTGCCACAGCAGCGCCACGATGGGCGCGTCCAGGCTCAAGAGATTCGGCCACAGCCAGGGCCGGGTGTGCATATCTTTATTTTAAGAGGTCTGATTCCACAGCCGGATTACGCGGGTTTCGCGCTCGTACCCCAGCACACTTAGCGAAGCCGTGGAGAGCGCCAACAACTGTCCCGCCGAAGGTTCCAGGCCGATCCAGCGCGCTGCCAGTATCCGCAATAAATGTCCGTGACCGAATAAGGCGACGTCTCCTGCGGAGGCGAGTGCCTTCGTGATAACGCGATTCGCGCGCACCGCGACCTGTTCCACCGTTTCGCCTTTCGGCACCGCGCCCGAGAAGATGGTCCATCCAGGAACGCGCTTCTGAATCTCGGCCGTCGTCAGGCCCTCGTAGTCGCCGTAATCCCATTCGCGCAGGTCGTCAGTCAGCTCGGGAGTCAGGCCAACCAAGCGGCACGTCTCCACGGCGCGCTTCAACGGACTCGAAAGCACCAGCGCGAACGACTGCCCAATCAGCATGCGCTTGAGGTTTTCGGCTTGGCGCTCTCCTTCAGATGTTAAAGGCAGATCCGTGCGCGACGTGTGTTGCCCCGACCGGCTCCATTCCGTCTCGCCGTGCCTGACTAACCAAATTTCAGCGGGCATCTCCATACTGTAGCCGGTTAATATGAGAAGTTGACTCAACCCTTGATTGAATTCGAGAACGTCTCCGTGATGCGCGGCGAGACGCTCGCCTTGAAAGAAGTTTCGCTGCGGATCGGGCTCGGCGAGCACGTGGCTATTCTGGGACCCAACGGCTGTGGAAAATCTACGCTGATCAAGACCATCACGCGCGAATGTTATCCGCTGATGCGCGAAGGCTCGTGCGTCCGCATTATGGGCCGCGACCGGTGGAATGTTTTCGAGCTGCGCCAGCTCCTCGGCATCGTGTCTAGCGACCTGATGACTAGTTGTACTCGCGATGTCACAGGGCGGGATATTGCACTGTCAGGATTCTTTTCCAGCATCGGCATCTGGCCCCATCAGCAAGTCACGCCGGCGATGCATCGAAAAGCCGAGCAGGCTCTGGCGATGCTCGAAGTCTCGCACCTGGCGGACCGCTTTACAGACGAGATGTCCTCCGGGGAAGCCCGGCGAGTGCTACTGGCGCGGGCATTGGTTCACGAGCCCCACGCTTTGATCCTCGACGAGCCTTCCACCGCGTTGGACCTGTTCGCCCAGCACGAACTGCGCCTGATCTTCCGTAAACTAGCGCAAGCCGGCATCGGGCTGGTCATGGTGACGCACCATCTCTCGGATCTGATTCCGGAGATTGACCGAGTGGTGCTGATCGATCGCGGACGCATCGTAGCCGACGGTCCCAAGCGAGAGATCCTCGTCGCCTCAAAGTTGTCTGAGCTGTTCGGCTTGCCTTTAGAGTTGACGGAGCGCGATGGATATTACAATCTGTGGTGAATTATTGCGACTGTGGCATCATCGTCTGAATTACCTTAAGCAGGTTGGCGCGTTCCTCGGCATTGAGCTTGCCGTCGTGGTCGCGATCGAACAGCGCCAGCGCCATCCGCAGCCGAGGGATCATCGACGGGGGAATCTCCTCCGGCAGATCGTTTAGATTGTCCGTGAGCCGCACGAAATCTTCCACGTACTGCAAGACCACCGCGCGCTGAAACGGCTGGACGTCCTCGGGCGATGGCAGCACCAATCCCAGGAACGCCAGCGCCATTTCATCCTTGGTCTGCTCACCGAACCGCACGCGCACCGGTGGGTTCGATGGGTTGTGCGGATTCCCAGCCGAGTTGTCGTAGACATACTCCAACTCGATCTTGGTCCCCTTCGGCAGCTGAATCGGCTGCTTGTAGCGGTACTGCCCCTGCCAGTTGAAATCCCAGTCCTTAATCCGGATCAATGGCGTCACCGAGCCGTCCGGCAGCCGTGCGTTGACCTTCATATCGGTCGCCAGATAATGCGCGTGCGGCGTAATGCCCCACAGTTCGGCATCCTGCGGCACGGTAACGGACGCTTTTACCACGTAGTGCGGATCTCCGGCCGGAATATCCAGATACCGATTCACCACCAGCAGCAGCGCCCGGCCTTTTGTTGGCGGGCCCGAAAACTTCAAGCCTATTGCAGATTGATCCTGCTCCGGCTTGCCGGATGGATGATAGTGGATCTGGATCACCACGTCGGTACCCGGCCGCACTGCTTGGGAAAGCGCCGGTTCCGCGGGCAGGGGAGTGTATCCGGGAGCCCATCCGACCAGCAGGCCAGCGCCCGTGAATCCCGGTCCGCCGAAACATGGATAACCAGTCCCTCCGGATGCGGCCGCGAGTTTACGAGCGGTACCCGTGGAATCGAGAAAGATCAGCGCATGATGTACCACGCGCGGATTGCCGGGACGAAACTCAGCCCCGCTGACGTAGGATTCTTTAACCAGATTCATCGGCAGCACGAAACATCGGAACTGATCCCGGCCATCGGCCGCAAGGGTATAGGGAGCCGATAGCTTCAGCACTTGGTCCGGTTCACCGGCTTGCCATCCGCTCGGAAACGTGGGAATTGTCAGTTTGTCTGCCGCATCGCCTTCCTGGGCACCTGTCGCAGCCCACTGCTGCAGTAGAGCGATTTGATCGTCCGTAAGCCGCCGAACGTGATCGAAATTTCCGTAACCCGGTTCCGGCTTCCAAGGCGGCATGTAGCGCTTCTTGGTGACCGTGGCGATCAGGGTCGCGCGTTTAGCGGCGTCCTGATACGTGAGGAGCGAAAACGGAGCCACTTCGCCCGGCCGATGGCATGTCGCGCAATTCTCGTAAAGAATTGGCGCGATATCTTTATTGAACGTCGGGGCAGCCGCCGCGGCAGTCGCCAACGCAGCCATTCCCCCTAGAAATAGAAACTTCATTTGCTCTCTGGTTGTATTGAAATGTTGATTGAACACCCTACCGCACGTGTCCTGGCCTCTTTCGGAGCCTTTCCCGCCAATACGGCATCCAGGGCATTGCGAAGTTCCGGCTCCGTCGCGGCGTAGCGAGGATGCGTCAGATCCTCTACCTTATTGTCGACCCGCCCCAGATATAGAACCTCGCCGCTTGAGGACAGCACCGCCACTTCGGGAGTCACCTTAGCGCCAGTCAGACGTGCCAGAGCCAGGTGGGAATCGTTCAGCATCGGGAAGCTGTAGCCGAACTCCTGAGCGTACTTCTTGACGGCGGCATCGGACACCGTGTTATCCACCTGGACCGCATAAAACGCCACCCCGCGCGGTTCATAAGTCGCCCGCAGCCGGTTCATTTCTGGGACATAACCGTTGGCTAAGGGACAATCCGTCATGGTGAAGAACAGCACCACAGCTTTCTTGGCTCGCCACTCGTCGGCCGTGTGCAGGAAACCGTTGGTATCGCGCAATTCGAAGCGCACGGGCGCGGCAGCCGACAATGCCCCCACAATCATCAGTGGGAGGACAGATACGAACTTGCCCATAGCGTCATCTCATTATACGGCTAAGCCAGATACGCAGTTCTGACCAAAACTTGACAATCATGCACTAAGATTGCATAATGAATAAGGGCTAAATGATAGCCACAGACTTCTTGAGAGGAAGTGCCATATAATGAGCAAGATCATTGGGATTGACCTGGGAACAACCAACTCCGTAGTTGCGGTCATGGAGGCTGGCACGCCGGTCGTGATACCGAACCAGGAAGGGGGCCGAACCACGCCCTCCGTCGTTGGGTTTGCCAAGAGCGGCGAACGCCTGGTAGGCCAAGTCGCCAAGCGCCAATCGGTTACCAACCCCGAGAACACAATTTACTCGATCAAACGCTTCATGGGGCGGCGGTTTGACGAAGTCTCGGAAGAAATGAAGCTGGTCCCCTATAAAGTGGTTCCGGGCGAGAATGGCGATGTCCGTATCGAGGCAGGCGGCAAGAAGCAGTCTCCGCCTGAGATTTCCGCCATGATCCTCGCCAAGCTAAAGGAAGCAGCCGAGGCTTATCTGGGGGAGAAGGTCACCAAAGCGGTGATCACGGTTCCCGCGTACTTCAATGACGCCCAGCGACAGGCTACCAAGGACGCCGGCAAGATTGCGGGCCTTGAGGTCATGCGCATCATCAATGAGCCAACCGCTGCCGCGCTGGCTTACGGGCTCGACCGCAAAAAGAACGAGACCATCGCGGTCTACGATTTCGGCGGCGGCACCTTCGATATTTCGATCCTCGAAGTCGGCGACGGCGTGGTCGAAGTAAAGTCGACCAACGGCGACACGCACCTGGGCGGCGATAACATCGACCACTTGATCATTGACTGGCTGATCCAGGAGTTCAAGCGCGACCAGGGGATTGATGTGTCCAAAGACCAGATGGCCCTGCAGCGTCTGAAGGAAGCCGGTGAAAAAGCTAAAATCGAGCTTTCGACGCTTCTCGAGACCGAGATCAATCTGCCGTTCCTGACGGCGGACGCCAGCGGCCCCAAACATTTGGCCGTGAAGCTCACCCGCGCGCGCCTGGAGCAGATGATGGCAGCCATCCTGGAGCGCACCGTGGAGCCCTGCAAAAAGGCC
>Ga0157369_10001044_pt1 | contig 35014 bp, 29 predicted proteins | sample C25metaG_FD_113461 | JGI IMG/M metagenome (GOLD analysis project Ga0157369, IMG submission 113461) | Corn rhizosphere microbial communities from Kellogg Biological Station, Michigan, USA - C2-5 metaG | ecosystem: Host-associated > Plants > Roots > Rhizosphere > Soil | place: USA: Michigan... | reverse complement strand
TCCTGCGGGGCGATACCGACCGAGGCGAAGGGAAAGATGCGCACGCGGTCGCCGATCTTGGTGTGGCCGTCGAGAACGACGTGCGAGATGATCTCGCAGTCTTCGCCGAGAGTGACATTGGAGCCGATGGTGCAGAAGGGGCCGACGGTGCAGGAGGCCGGAATGATGGCGCCTTCGGCGATGATCGAGCTGGGATGAATAGCCATCGAGCTACTGCCCGCCCTCAGCGGCAGGTGGCTCGGTGTGCTTCTTCCTGCCGGGGCGCGGGACGAGTTGGCAGGTGATGGTGGCCTCGGCGGCGACCTTGCCGTCGACGGTGCAGACGCCCTGCATCTTCACGGCGCGCGAGCGCCAGTTGACGACGGTGACCTCGATGCGAAGCTGGTCGCCCGGGACGATGGGCTTGCGGAACCGCGCCTCTTCGATGCCGGTGAAGACCATGAGCTTGTCGTCGCGGTCGGGGATCTCGGTGAGCAGGAGCGCGCCGCCGGCCTGCGCCATGGCCTCGATGGTCATGACGCCGGGCATGATTGGGTAATCGGGAAAGTGGCCGGTGAACTGCGGTTCGTTGGCCGTGACGTTCTTGATGGCCACGATCCGCGTCTTGCGCTCCATCTCGATCACCCGGTCGATGAGCAGGAATGGGTAACGGTGCGGGAGGATGGACATGATTTCGACGATGTCCATCGTGTGGTGAGGTGCAGGAGGGTGCTTGCCTTCGCTGGGGTTGGCGGAATCAGTCATGGCGAGGGTCAGGATATCAAGTTCAGACGAGAGACACAGAAGTTACGGAACGCGATGTTCGTGGGATTACTTCTTCGCGCTCTTCGATAGGGGTCGGTCGGGGTTGAGGAGGTCGGGTGGGAAGTTCACGTTGTAGTGGACCTCTTTGAGGAAGATCTGCGTCGTCATGTCGCCGTTGTGGAAGCGTGTGAGGGTTAGCGGCGTCATTACACCGTCGATGGGATGGTAGTCGTCGAACTCCTGCATCTCGGTGTTGAAGTCGCGGTAGGTTGGGTCGCGCCACTTGAAGGTGAGATTGATGGGGAGATGGGTGTTCTCGTCGAGGTCGATCGTGACGCCGTCGTTGGACTCGGTCAGGATCGAGATGCGGTCGGCGACCTTGCGATCGACGAGCTGCGTGCCAAGATAGCTGACGAGCACCCCCGGCTGCTTCATCCAGTCAAGCATGACCGTGTCGAGCGAATGGTTCTGGTAGAGGAAGAACTCGGTGATCTCCTTTTCGGGCAGCTCTTTTTTGCCTTTGTAGGTAACCTCGTAGCCTTTGCCGTTGGTCCAGATGACGGCGACGTCCCGCTTGGTGGTGGGGATAAAAACGCCCTGCTTGGAGACGACGATGAGCCGCTCGCCGAAGGGCTTGAGGCGAACATAGCGCTCGAACTGCATGACGTATGGATTGGCTGCGCCCTTATAGAAGCTGCCGGTCTGGCCTGAGGCCGAGTAGTCGGTGCGGTTGCGCCAGGCGTCGCCACCGAGGGCCTCGATCATCTTGTCCAGGAGCTTCTTGCCCGCCTGCGGGTCGTTGGGGTCAACCGACTGCGCGCTGGGGATAGCGGAGGCCTGCGCATGAAGACGCGCGGACGGAGCAACGCAAAGCAGTGTGAGGGCCAGGATCGTTAGCGCGCGAGTGCGGGTCATTGTTCTCCTTATCCAACCAGAACGGCGCCGCCGTTGACGTTGAAGATCTCGCCCGAGACGAAGCCGGCCCAGGGTGTACAAAGAAACACGATAGGCCCCGCGATCTCCTCCGGGTCGGCGGCGCGGCCCAGCGGAATGAGGTCCAGCGTTTTCTTGGACGCGATGGGGTCCGAGAGGGTTCCAGCGGACATGTCGGTAACGACCCAGCCTGGCGCCACGCAGTTGCACAGGATGCCCTGCGGCGCGAGCTCCGAGGAGAGCGATTTGGTGAGCGAGAGCAGCGCTCCCTTACTGGCGGCGTAGTCGGCGTGGAAGGCCTCGCCGCGCTGCGCGGCGGTAGAGGCGACGAGGATGACATGGCCGCGTGTGCGACCCGTGAGCGGCTGGCGCAGCATCTGCGCCGTGGCAGATTGCACGAGGCCGAAGACGCTCGCGAGGTTGATCCCGAGCGTGCCGGACCACTGCGACGCGGGCATGCTGTTGATGGGCTGGTCATACGGCGGCCAGACTCCGTGGTTGACGACGAGAATATCGAGGCGGCCGAAGATGGGGATGGCCGCGGCGACGAGGGCCTGGCCGTCCTCGATGGTGGCGAGATCCTGCTGGATGGCACGGCAGTAATCTTCGCCGCCACACTCAGCGACAAGCGCGCGAGCCTGATCTGCTGCCGAGCGATAGCTGAAGACGACACGGGCTCCGGCCCTGCGGAGCAGCCGGACGGTCGCCGCTCCGATGCCGCGTGAGCCGCCGGTGACGAGTGCGACCTTGCCGGTGAGTGAAAGGCTGAGGCCCGAGGTCGATACTTCCATACGGGTGAAACTATCGGTTTGAGGCGGCAGGCGCAACCTGGCGGTCTGCCACTGCATTGGTGCAGCGAGGAGCGAATCTCGCCTATAGTGGCTAACAACGGAGCAGGAGTGCGGGAGGAGCTGAAGATGGGTTATGTCATTCTGGGCGCCCGGGGTCTGTTGGGATTGATCTTCGTAGTCTTCGGTCTGAACGGGTTGTTGCACTTCTACAATCCGCCACCGCCAACGGGCGATGCGTTGACGTGGTTCGGCATCATGGCGGCGCATCACTGGATGAATTTCGTCGCCGTAGAGCAGCTTGTCGGCGGGTTGTTGCTCCTGGTGGGACGGTTTGTTCCGTTGGGGCTGACGCTGCTGGCGCCGGTGATCGTCAACATTCTGCTGTATCACGCGCTGCTGTGGCCGCACGGCTACGGAGCCGCGGTGCTGGTGCTGATCCTTGAGCTGTTTCTGCTGGCGGTGTACTGGCGCAGTTTCGCTCCGTTGCTTCATCCGAATCCGGAGGCAATAACTCCGAAACTTTAGGCTGTGGCGAGACATCTGAGCAGACATCCTGGGGATCTTCAAAGAGGAGTGGTAAGGGATGAAAGTACTTGTACTGATCTGCCGTATCCTGCTGGGCCTTGGCTTTGTGTTCTTTGGCTGTGCGGGGTTGTTTATGCACCCACAACTGCCGCCGCGCGGGACCGCGATGGGTGACCTGGCGAATATCTTTCATGAGGTTGGCTGGTCGGGGGTGGTGGCGGCGCTGCAGGCGATTGGCGGTCTGCTGGTGTTGTTTGGAGGAACGCTGCCATTCGGCCTGTGCATCCTTTGCCCGATTACGGTGAACATCTGGCTCTTCCATCTGCTGCTGCACGCGACTGCACCGCAGATGTTGATTGCGCCGGTCCTGGTGACAATCCTGGAGATCGTGCTGCTGTACGCGTATCGCGGGTCGTTCGCCGGAATTTGGACGACAAAGGCCAGGCCGACGGTCTAGCTCAACGTGCGCGGCCTGCGGCTGCGAGCCTCTTTTTGCGGGTTGTGATGAGCGAGTCGCGCTGCTTTGCGGGCAGGGCCAGGACATCGCGCGTGCGCTCCGGCAGTTTTGCGAAGATGACCGCGTGCGCGTTGCGGAGCTCGGCCTGCCATTCGGCGAGGCGAAGGCTGGACCAATCCGCGGTGGCGACCCAGTGGGCGCGAGCGAGGTACGGCGCGGGATAGAAGCTCTCGAGTTCGAGGAGTTCGAGAGCGTGCTCGGGCCCGGCAGCGAAGGAGATGACACCGTGCGCATCGGCGGAGAGGTTCACTAACGCGAACATCTTCCCGCCGATGGATTTGTCGCCGACCCAGAAGACGAGGTTGTCGCCCCACTGCAGGGTTTCGGCGACGTGCGGGAGCGTGAGCAGGAAGGCACGGGCTCGCTCGGCGTCCATGCGCAGAAGTATAGGCGCGGGCTGCTGACACCCCGGTGTCAGGAGGCTCTGGCCCATATACTTTGAAGAAGCATGTCCATTGAGAGTCCGACCCTATCTATGCCCGCATTTGCCCCCGTTGACGAGCAGCTTGACCTGATTACAAAGGGGGCTGCGGAGCTTGTGCCGGCGGCCGAAAGCGGCGCGCCGGATGCACTTCGGGCGCGGCTCGAGGAGTCGCGCAAGACGGGCGTGCCGCTGCGCATTAAGGCCGGCTTTGATCCGACGGCTCCGGATCTGCACCTGGGACATACGGTGCTGATGCGGAAGCTGCGCCACTTTCAGCAGCTTGGCCACACGGTCATCTTTCTGATCGGCGACTCGACGGCGCTGATTGGCGACCCGACCGGCCGCAATGTAACGCGCAAGCCGCTGACGCGCGAGGAGATTGAGGCGAACGCCGAGACCTACAAGGAGCAGGTGTTTCGGATTCTCGACCCGGAGAAGACCGAGGTTCGTTACAACTCGGAGTGGCTGGACGGCTTGAACTACTACGACATGGTGAAGCTGCTGGCGCAGTTCACCGTGTCGCAGATGTTGGAGCGCGAGGACTTTCATAAGCGCTTTCAGGAAGAACAGCCGATCTCGCTGCACGAGATGATCTATCCCATCGCGCAGGGGTATGACTCGGTGGCGCTGAAGTGCGATGTGGAACTGGGCGGTACGGATCAGAAGTTCAACCTGATGCGCGGACGCGATCTGCAGCGGCACTTCGGCCAGAAGCCACAGATCATCCTGATGACGCCGATTTTGGAAGGCCTCGACGGCGTGCAGAAGATGTCGAAGTCGCTCGGCAATGCGATCGGTATCAAGGAGCCGCCGGCGGAGATGTACGGGAAGCTGATGTCGATCTCCGATGAATTGATGTGGAGGTACTGGACGTTCCTGACGGACCTTCCACAGTCGAAGATTGATGCGATGCGCGAGCGCGTGAAGGACGGCGCGGTGCACCCGATGGATATGAAGAAGGAACTCGCGCTGACAATCACCGCGGGGTTCCACGGAGCGGAGGCTGCTGAACAGGCGGCGCAGGGATGGTCGACGCAGTTTCAGCAGAAGGGCGTTGCGGCGGATCTGCCGGAGGTTGAAGTGTCGGCGACTTCCGATGGTCTTGTGGCGGATGGCGTCGTGAAGCTGCCAAAGCTGTTGGTGCTCGCGGGGCTCGCAGCCTCGGCGGGTGAGGCGCAGCGAAAGATCGGCGAGAATGCGGTCTCGGTGAACGGCGAGAAGGTAACGGAGCGCAGCGTGTCTCGCGAGGCGCTGGGCGATACTCCTGCGTTGAGACTCGGCAAAAAGGCCGTCCGCGTGCGGTGGGTGGACTGAGACGATGCCGCTTCGCCGCATGACGGGACGTGAGCGTTCGGAGGCTGCGAACTGGCAGCTTGCGGCTCTGCTTGCGTTCACTGCCGGCGTGGTGGATGTGACCGGGTACTTGGGCCTGCGGCAGTTCACCTCGCATATGTCCGGCATAACCGCGACACTTGCGACAGAACTGGGCACAGAGGGCGTACGAGTGATGACTCGACCGGCGATGGTGCTGGGGTGCTTCCTTGCTGGCGCAGCTTTCTGCGCGGTGGTGGTGAACTGGGAGCGGCGACGCAATCGCGAAAGCCTGTTTGCGGTGCCGGTGGCGATTGAGGCGTTGCTGCTTGCCGGAGTCGCGGTCTTCGGTGGCACGGGACATCTGTTCGCGTCGCTGGCCGTGATGGGCTTCAGCATGGGGTTGCAGAACGCGGTGATTACGAAGATCTCGGATTCGGAGATTCGTACGACACATGTGACGGGCACGATCACGGACATCGGGATCGAACTGGGCCGGCTGTTCTATTGGAATCGCACTCCGAGAGGGACGGAAGTGCGCGCTGACCGTCGCAAGCTTGCGTTGCTGACGTTGCTGGTTGTGCTGTTCCTCGGCGGAGGTGCGCTGAGCGCAGTAGTGTTTCACCGGCTCGGATTTCTGCTCATGCTGCCACTGGCGGCGGCTCTGGCGTCGATCACGGTTTTGCCGATTGCGGCAGACGTCACCGCAGGCCGGGCCTGATCAAACGTTTGCGGATCTCGTGGTCCTGCGTACTTCGCGCCAAAGTGGATGTTTGTTTCGAGGCGACGGTAACTATTTCCGTGGGACGATGCAATCACCTCTTTAGGTTCAGCAAAGCGCGTCATAAGCTGGGAGCGACCTAGCGGAGGCGATAGTGGCGTTGCGCACGGCCAATATTGTGGGCTCGGGACCGAACGGGTTGTCGGCTGCGGTGACCTTGGCGCAGTGCGGCGTGGCTGTGACGGTGTTTGAGCGCAACGAGAACATCGGTGGCGCGTGCTCGACGGCTGAGTTGACGCTTCCGGGCTTCAAGAATGACGTTGGGTCGTCGTGCTTTCCGCTGGGTGTGGCGTCGCCGTTCTTCCGTTCATTGCCGCTCGAAGAGTTTGGGCTGCGCTGGATTGAGCCGCCGGCACCGCTGGCGCATCCGCTGGACGATGGCACGGCGGTGATGCTGGAGCACGATGTCGATGCGACGGCGGCTCAGTTCGGGCAACACGACGCGCGGGTGTGGAGGGCGCTGATGGGGCCTTCGGTGCGCGACTGGATGGAGTTGGTGGATGCGGTGACAGCGCCGTGGATGGGGCTGCCGCACCGGCTGGATACAATGGCGGGGTTTGGATCGGTCGCATTGTTCCCGGCCCGAGGATTAGCGCGGGCGGTGTTTCAGGAAGAACGGGTGCGGGTGCTGTTTGCGGGAGTGGCGGCGCATGCTGTGCTTCCGCTGACGCATCTCGCGAGCTCGGCGACAGGGCTGCTGCTGACCACAGCCGCGCACACGACGGGATGGCCGGTGGCGGCGGGCGGGGCGCAGAGCATTACGCACGCGCTGGCTGGGTTGTTGCGCTCGCTTGGCGGAAGGATCGTGACGGAGTTTGAAGTGGGCAGCCTTGATGAGCTAGACAGGTTGAATTCCGCGGATATCACGCTGTTCGATACATCACCGAAGATGATGGCGGACGTTGCCGGGGCGGCGTTGACCGATAGCTTTCGGGCGAGGCTCCAGCGTTTTCGGCGGGGACCGGGAATCTTCAAAGTGGATTACGCGCTGCAGCGGCCGATTCCTTGGGCTGCGGCTGAGTGTGGGCGTGCGGCGACGGTTCACCTGGGAGGGACGCTCGAGGAGATTGTCGCGTCCGAGGCAGATGCGTTTGCGGGACGGCAGAATGACAGGCCGTTCGTGATCGTCGTGCAGCCGAGTTTGTTCGATCCGGACCGTGCGCCGTTAGCGGAGGACGGGAGTATGCAGCATACGGCGTGGGCTTATTGTCATGTGCCGAGTGGGTCCGATGAGGATCGGACGGCAGTGATCGAGGCGCAGATCGAGCGGTTCGCGCCAGGCTTCGCGGATTGCGTGCTGGCTCGGCATAGCTGGAGTGCATCGGCGCTGGAGTTGCTGAATCCGAATCTGGAGGCAGGGGATGTTTCGGGTGGGGCAATGACGCTGGAGCAGTTAATCGCGCGGCCGACGCTGCGGGGGTATAGGACTTCGAACCGGGCGATCTATCTTTGCAGTTCGTCGACTCCGCCGGGTGGCGGGGTACACGGGATGTGCGGATATAACGCGGGGCTGGCGGCGCTGGAGGATTGGGGTTGAGGCGCTGGGGTGTGCCTATGCCCCCTCCCCCCGCTTTTTGCGCAAAATCTTCTATCCAAAAGACTTATGGGTGGACCTAAATTGGCAAAATCTTGATTCTAAAGGGTCGGGGGACGCACAGGGTATGCCGGCGAAATTGGGGCGCCAAGGGGGAGGCGTGGCGCCTCTGGCGTGAAGGAGAACTGAGGCTAAGCGGTCGCGCTGGATGCCGGGGCGGCCGGCTGTGCGGCTGGTTTCGGCTTGGGTGCGGCTTCGGCCTTCTTGGAAGGCGCGAGGATGGCGTGCAGTGTGGTGCCTTCCATGCGGGGCATGAACTCGACCACGCCCGCCTCACCTACGTCCTGGATCAAGCGGTTAATGATCTTGTAACCAAGGTCGCGGTGCGACATCTGGCGGCCCTTGAAGCGTAGGCTGGCCTTCACCTTGTCGCCGTCGGTGAGGAAGCGGACTGCCTGGTTCTTCTTGGTCTGGTAGTCGTGCTCGTCCACGGTGACCGAGAACTTGACTTCCTTGATGGTGATGACCTTCTGCTTCTTTCGGGCTGCGCGGTCGCTCTTGTCCTTCTCGTAGAGAAACTTTCCGTAGTCCTGGATCTTGCAGACGGGCGGCACGGCGTTGGGTGAGATTTCGACCAAATCTAAAGAGCGCTCACGTGCAATCTTCAGGGCGTCGAACGGCGCCATAACACCCAGCTGTTCACCGTTTTCGTCGATGACGCGGATTTCGCGAGCGCGAATGCGCTCATTGGTGCGGATAAAGGACTTTTGCGAACGTTTGTCGAGAGGTGGGATAGCGCAGTCTCCGGCACGCCGGTTGGGCGTGCTTATGTATGGATGTTGGATGCGCCCGTTTGCGCGAGCGCGTCAGGCCAGGGAGGATTTAAGTGTAGCATCCGCTGCGGTGTGCTCAGCAGGAGCTCGATGTAAGGAGAATGTAACTTTTCGAGTGGACCTGGTGAGAATCAATCGTGGTGAGTTCGAAAGTTCGCAATGCGAGTTCGGCGAGGGTCGAGCGAGACACAAATTGTCACCTAGATGACGGTGCAAGTTGCCGGAAGCTTGCGCCCTGGTCTGGGTAGCTGAGAATATGAGGCGGACAAAGGCACCCCGATTTTGAGTGCCGGATGAGCCCGCTGCGGAACGCAGTGAGCCCTGGAGGTTTGACTTGCCGAAGCGCCGTGTACTGCTGGTGGACGATGAAGTGGCCGTGCTGTTGACGATGAAGGCCGTGCTCGAGATATCGGGATTCGATGTAGATACGGCGACGTCGGCACACGAAGGCCGGTCTAAGATTCGGACGCGCGAGTACCAGATGGTGATCACCGATATGCGAATGGAGTCGGATGCGGCGGGTCGCGAGGTGATTCAGGCGGCGCGGACGGCGCCGTACCACCCGGCAGTGGCGCTGCTGACGGCGTTCCCTGTGGAGCAGGACGATTGGATGGAGATGGGCGCGGATCGCATGCTGGTGAAGCCGATGCAGACACCCGTGTTGATTCGGCAGTTGGAGAAGCTGTTGGAGAGTCACGCTGAGAAGCTGGCTAAAATTTCGTCGGCTGCAGCACCGCGGGCGAGCGACGGGAAGGCTGCAGCGAAGAAGGCGCCGGCTAAGACGTCTGGAGCGAAGCGGCCAGTTGGTAAAAAGCCGGTGAAGAAGGCTATCCCCAAAAAGACTGGCGCGAAAAAGGCTGCCGCGAAAAAGACTGCAGGCCGGAAGCGTTGAGACTGGAGTTCGCTCTTCCGATGGGGAGCGCAGCGAAGCGCAAAGGCATCTAATCGGGCTAGTTCCGCTTCACACGAATTAGAGCCCGGTGTGACATATTTCGCACCAGTGCACTTTTTTCTTTGCCGCGAGAAGAGACTCCTGCATGGAATTTCACATCAGCCGCGAGATCCGCGATCGGCTCGAGCTGGATGACCTGCTGTTCAGCTATACGGGGAATGTTGTCTTTGCGAATGTGGCGGCCGCGCGGAAGATGGCGCAGGCGCTCAACAAGGCTCGGGGGACAGAGAACGATCCGGACCGGGTAATTCACGCCGGTGCGCTGTACGCGATGGGGATGATCGACGAGCTGAACCATGCGCTCGTCGCGCGCTTCCGGAAGGAGAAAGACCCGGAGGTGCTGAGGGCGGCGGTCCGCTGGATGACGGAGCATGCCGACTCGGTGCAGGTGGAGAAGCTGCTGCGCACGTTCACCGAGCGTTTTCCGAACACGCCGGTATATCGCGGGAAGATGTCGCCTGCGGAGTGGCTCGCGCTATCGACCGAAGGGATGCCGAATCGCGAGGCCGCGGTTGAGGAACTGCTTCTGCTGTGGCTGGCGAATATCAACCCGGCGTTCAAGCCGTTTCGTGAGCTGTACTCGGATGCGACGTTGCGGGAGCAGACGGTTTACGGGAAGGCGACGGAGACGCTGCCGGAGTACTTCAAGACGCGGCCGAAGCTGGCGCCCGAGGTAGGCAGCCTGCTGGATGCGCTCGAGGCGCCGATGAAGGCGTCGCCGGAATCGTTGACGGGACAACTTGATTTCATTCGCGAGCACTGGACGCCGTATCTCGGTGCGGATTTGAAGCGGGTGCTGCTGGCGATCGATACGCTGCGCGAAGAGGACCTGGCGATCTGGATGATGTTTCATCCGCCGGGGCCGGACTTTCACCGGCATGGGCCTCCGGGCGGCGGCGAGGGGTTCGTCGGAGACGAGTACATCGGGTTCGAGGACCAGTGGTACATCGACGCGGAGGGCAAGCGCAGGCGGCGGTATGCGGCGGACTACCAGGCTCCGCTGAATGAGTACGAGGCGTTCTCTGCGGACCAGGCCTGGATGCCGAATGTGGTGATGCTCGCGAAGAGCACGTACGTGTGGCTCGAGCAGCTATCGAAGAGATACGGGCGGCACATTCATCGGCTGGACCAGATTCCGGATGAGGAGCTTCGGATCATGGCCGAACGCGGGATGACGGCGCTGTGGCTGATTGGATTGTGGGAGCGCAGCGTGGCGTCGCGGACGATCAAGCGACTGCGCGGGCACCATGATGCCGTGGCGAGCGCGTATTCGCTGAAGCGATATGACATTGCAGAGGACCTGGGCGGAAACCAGGCGTATGAGTATCTGCGCAATCGCGCGGCGCACTTTGGGGTTCGGCTCGCGAGCGATATGGTGCCGAATCACATGGGCATCGATTCGGATTGGGTGATCGAACATCCGGAGTGGTTTCTGTACCGGTGGGAGAGCCCGTTTCCGAGCTACAGCTTCAATGGACCGGATCTGTCGACGGACTCGCGTGTAGAGATCAAGATCGAGGATCACTACTACGATCAAACGGATGCGGCCGTTGTGTTTCGGCTGAGGCATCACTCGAACGGTGCGACGCGCTTTGTGTATCACGGCAACGATGGGACGACGTTTGCGTGGAATGACACGGCGCAGATCGACTACTCGCAGGCGTATGTGCGGGAGCAGGTGATCCAGGCGATTCTGCATGTCGCGCGGTTGTTTCCGATCATTCGCTTTGATGCGGCGATGGTGCTGGCGAAGAGGCACGTGCAGCGGTTGTGGTTTCCGCTGCCAGGGGCGGGCGGGTCGATTCCTTCGCGCGCAGAGAATGCGATGAGCCAGGAGGAGTTCGACAGGCTGATGCCGCATGAGTTCTGGCGCGAGGTGGTGGACCGCGTTGCGGCCGAGGTGCCGGGAACGCTGCTGCTGGCGGAGGCTTTCTGGCTGCTCGAGGGGTACTTCGTGCGCACGCTGGGCATGCATCGCGTGTACAACTCGGCGTTTATGAACATGCTGCGCGATGAGGAGAACGCGAAGTACCGCAGCTATTTGAAGAAGACGATTGAGTTCGATCCGGACATTCTGAAGCGCTATGTGAACTTCATGTCGAACCCGGATGAGAGGACGGCGATCGATCAGTTCGGCACGGGCGATAAGTGCTTTGGTGTGGCGACGCTGCTAGCGACTTTGCCGGGACTGCCAATGTTCGCGCATGGGCAGATAGAGGGTTACACCGAGCGCTATGGCATGGAGTACAAGCAGGCCAAGATGGATGAGTGGCCGAATGAAGGGCTTATTGCGCGACACATGCATGAGATTGCGCCGCTGCTGAAGCGGCGGAGAATCTTTGCGGAGAGCGCGAATTTTGTGCTGTATGACTTCTGGACCGGCTATGGAACGGTCGACGAGAACGTGTTTGCGTACTCGAACCGCAACGGGCATGAGCGGTCGATCGTTCTCTACAACAATCGATATGAGTCGACGCATGGGACGATTCATATTTCTGCGGCATCGATGGATAAGGGCTCGGGAGAGCTGAGGCAGCGGAGCCTGGCGGAGGGGCTGGCTGTTGGATGGGATGATTCGCTGATTGTGCGGTATCGGGACCATGCGCGCGGATTGGAGTATCTGCGGCGTGCGACGGACATTCATCGATATGGAATGACCTTCGATCTCCGCGGATACCAGTATGCGGTGCTGCTGGACTGGCAGGAGTTGCGTTCGACGGCGGAACATCCGTGGGACCGGTTGTGCGATTCGTTGAACGGCGCGGGCGTGCACAACCTTGATTACGCGCTGTCGTTGCTGCGGTTACGGCCGCTGCATGAAGCCCTGGAGCAGGCGTTGCATCCGGGAGCGATGCGCGTGCTGGCCGAGCTGGGGCGTGATCTTTTGCGAGAAACTCCCGCGAGTGAGCCGGTTGACGATGTGGCGCGAGCCGGGGCGACAGGGAGGTCTGCACCGAAGCAGGAAACAATGCCGGATGAAGAGGCGCGGATGCAGCTCTCCGCTCGCGAGCAGCTGCGGCTCGGAGACTGGCTGCGTTCGGTGGACGGCTTTGCGTGGAGAGCGGCGGAGATTCTGCAACCGACGTCAGCCGAAGAGTTCGTACGGGAGTTTCGCGAGACATTGGTTCCATTGGTCGGAGCGGCGCTTCGGCTGCCGGTGCTGGAGCGGAGATTCTCGACGGTGTGGCCCGGTACGGTGCGTATGTGGCTGCCGAGCTGGGAGCCGGGTGCATCGGCCGAACGGACCTGGGCGCCGGTGATGGCGTGGGCTCTGCTGCGAAGCCTGCCAGGGTCGGGACATCCGGAGGAGAGGTTCGACCCACTGAAACTGCGTGAGGCACTGGGCGCGATCTTCTCGACCTGTGGGATGGAAGGTGAGGATGCGTGGCGGGCGGCCGCGCGCGTGCGTGTGTTGTTGGCGCACGGCAATCAGCTGGTTCGCGTGGCGGCCTATTCGCGTTCGTTCTGGGAGGACTCGGATGTTCGCTGGCTGGCGGGCGTGAATGAGTCGGGAGGAAAGAAGTATTTCAACCAGGAAGCCACGGACGAACTGCTTGCATGGATGGAACTGCCATTGCTGCTAACTGCAGCCGAAAGTGCGGAGCCGATATCGGAATTGCTGCGCCTGGAAGAGGTCGTCGCGGAGTTGAGCGCCAGTGCGAAGGCGTCTGGGTATGATCTCGAGCGGTTTCTGGAGAGTTCGCCGGTTGAGGTGAGAGGACGGAATGGTGGCGGGGGCAGTTTAGCCGTGTCCGAAGAGTTGCCTGAGGAGCCGGTCACAACGGGCAAGAGAGTCAACGAAAGTGAGGTTGAGGGCAGCCAGCGGAAGTAGGCGTTTGTGCGGCTGGTGGTGTTACCAATGAGTGCACTTGGGGGACTGCGAAGGAAGTCTGAACAGACCTCTTTTCTGACACTTCGGTGCGTCCAACAGGTGAGTGTCCACTGAAGATAAATCTCCGCGTCGCACCATAACTGTGATGGGCCTGCTGCGCCCCCACCGGCGGGCCCTGTCGCTTGGGCTGCTTGCGATTGCGGGCGAGAGTATCGCGGATGTATTGCAGCCGTGGCCGCTGAAGGTGGTCCTCGATAACGTCATTGCGCAGAAGGCGCAACATGGCTGGCTGACGCATGCGATTCACCAAACCATAGGCACGAACGCCACGCGGATTCTGCTGGCGGCCTGCGTGGCGGTGATGGTGATCGCGCTGCTGGATGCCGTGTGCACGTATGGCGAGAAGTGGGTGACAACGACGGTTGGGCAGTGGGTGTCGCACGATTTGCGCCGGGCGTTGTATTCACGGGTGCAGCGGCTGTCGCTGTCCTATCACGATCAGTCGAAGACGGGCGATCTGATCAGCCGCGTGACGGATGACATTGATGCGATTCAGACGTTTATTGTTTCCGGGTTGCTGAGCATCGTTGTGGACATTGCGACGATCATTGGGATGATCGGCGTGATGTTTTATTTGAGCTGGCAGCTCACGTTGATTGCGATGACAGTGGTGCCGGTGCTGTTCACCATCGTGTACGTGTACACACGCAGAGTGAAGAAGTACTCGCGCGCGGTGCGCAAGCAGGAAGGCCAGATGATCTCGGTAGTGCAGGAGGTGCTGAGCTCGATTCGCGTGGTGAAGGCGTTCTCGCGGGAGAACTACGAGATTCAGCGGTTGGAGGGCGAGAGCCTGGAGACTGTTGAAGCAGCGCTGAAGGCGCGGAGGTTGAAGGCGCGGCTGGTGCCTTTGGTGAGCATTGTCACCGGGGTGGGTACGGCGCTGGTGCTGTACTTCGGCGGCAAGCACGCACTGACGAATGCCGTTGTCGGGGCCGGCGGCGGAACGATTGTGGTGTTCCTGGCTTACATCAAGAACATGTACAAGCCGATGCAGGACATCTCGAAGATCATGGACTCGTACTCGAAGGCGGATGTGGGGTATGAGCGGATCAAGGAGGTGATCGAGGTCGAGGATGAGACACGCGATGCGCCGGATGCGAGGAATGCGCCGAGGCTACGCGGTGACATTGAATTCGAGGACGTGAGTTTCTTCTACAACGCCGAGCAGCCGATCCTGAGCGACATCAATATGCATGTGAAGGCGGGGACGACGGTGGCGATTGTGGGGCCGACGGGTTCCGGCAAGACGACGCTGGTGAACCTGATTCCGCGCTTCTATGACGTGAGCAAGGGCGCGGTGAAGGTCGACGGCATCGATGTGCGCAAGTTAAAGCAGAGGTCGCTGCGCGAACAGATCAGCTTTGTGCTCCAGGACACGGTACTGTTCAGCGGGACGATCTGGGACAACATTGCGTATGGACGGCCGGAGGCGAGCTACGCCGAGATGGTGAGCGCAGCGGAGGCAGCGAATGCGTCGGAGTTTATCGACAAGCTGCCTCACAAGTACGACACAGTCGTTGGTGAGCGCGGACTGACTCTTTCGGGCGGGCAACGTCAGCGGATCGCGATTGCGCGCGCGATTATTCGCAACAGCCCGATCCTGATTCTTGATGAGCCGAGCTCAGGGCTTGATGCCGCGAGCGAGCAATTGGTCTTTGAGGCGCTGGACCGGCTGATGGAGAACAAGACTTCGATTGTGATCGCACACCGGCTCTCGACAATCCGTAAGGCGAGCTGCATTTACGTGCTGAAGGATGGGCGGATTGTGGAGCAGGGAACGCACGACGAACTGATAGCGCACGAGGATGGCGTCTATCGGCAGCTGCACGATATTCAGTTCCAGGAGACGTCTGAGCCTGTGGCAGCAGCATCGTCTTAAGTGGGCTAGAGGGCCTTCAGTTGAGCGATGCGGTCTTCCAGGATGGAGACGTATTCTTTGGTCTCTTCGGGTGTGAACTGGGCGGCGCGGAAGGCGTCGATCAGTTGCTGGTGGCTGAGCTGATCGAGCAGTGAGCCGATCCAGCGGGCGTCAGCGCGCGGAATGTCGTCCCCGATCCAGTCGTAGCCGCGGTCCTTGAAGTAGAGCGGGGCGAGCAGGCCGCCGGATTCCATGAGCAGATCTGCTGGTGGCGCGGGCGTGCCGAAGCTGACCTCGGCATTGGTTTCGTGCGTAATGAACTTGGACTCGGCGTACTTTTCGACGTTACCCTTGCCGTTCTCATTCTTCATGCGCACAGAGTTCGTGCCGAAGCTGGCGCCAGTGTCGCTGACGAGGAAGAGTTGGCGGCCGGTTTTCTTGTCACTGTACACGGCGTTGTTCTCGGTCTTCAGGTCGTAGTTATTGAGGACCGCCATCATGACGCGGAGACCGTTGAACTCGCGGGTGCCGAAGAACGGATTTTCTTTCCACTTCCAGGAGGCGATGCGCTTCTGGCCGCCGGGCTTGCGTGCGAAGCGGGCGTTGATGACTTCGTCGCCGTTTTCGACGCTGTGCGCGGTGTGGTGAAGATGCAGGCCGGGAACCGTCGCTCGCGGAAGGACGTAGTCATCATCGGCGAAGTAGCCGACGGCCCAGAGGAGGCGCGAGGCGACGATCTCAGGGCGAGCTTCTGCGCCGAGCTTCACGCGCCACGAGTGGCCATTCGCGTCGCGGACGTCGAACTTCGGATTGGAGTCGTGCTTGTCCTGGTCGAGGAATGTGAAGGGTGGCTTTGGCTGGCCGTCTTCTCCTCCCTGACCATAGAAAAGATTTTTGGTTGAGATGTCGCCCGGATCCTGCCAGAGGATGGCGTTGTGGACTTTGGCGGACGAGATCGGTTTGTGGTTCTCCTTGTGGCTTTTCTTGCCGGCGTCGCCGGGTTGCGATTGAGGGTGTGCGAGCGGTGCCGCGCAAGAGAAGATCAGAGCGAGGCTGAGGCTCGCAAGGATCGAGGTAGCCGTGGAGTGCGTGCGGAGCGACATCAGAGTGCCTTGAGTTGCGCGATGCGGGCTTCCAGCTCCGTGACGTATTGATCGATGGACTCGGGCGGGAAGTTGCCCGCGCGGAAGGCGTCGACGAGTTGCTCATGGCTCAGTTGACCGAGCATGGATCCGATCCAGCGTGCGTCTTCGCGAGGGATGTTGTCGCCAATCCAGTCGTAGCCTTTGCGCCTCTCGTAATCGGCCGCCATTATGCCTGCAGTCTTGATCAAAACACCTGTTGGAGCTGACGGCGTGCCGAAGTCGACGGTGCTGGCTGTGGTGCGGGTGATGAACTTGGAGTCAACGTAGCTGTCGACGTTGCCCTTGTCCTTGGCGCGGCTGGTCTGGAGAGAGTTGGTGGCAAAGGTCGCGCCGATGTCGCTGACGAGAAAGGTCTGGTGGCCGGTTTTCTCATTCGTGTAGACAGCGTTGTTGACGTCCTTCAGATCCCAGTTGTTAATGACGGCCATCATTACGCGCAGGCCGTTGAACTCGCGGGTGTCGCGGAAGGGATTGGTCTTCCACTCCCAGATAGCGGTCTTTGTTTCTTTGCCGGGCTTGCGTGCAAAGCGTGAGTCGATGACCTGCTCGCCGTTGTGCACATGTTTTGCGCCGCGCTTGATGTCTAGGCCTTGAATGGTGGCGACGTGCAGAAGGTAGTCGTCGTTGACGTAATAACCGACGGCCCAGAGAAGGCGTGAGGCCACGACTTCGGGGCGAGACTCCTCGCCGAGTTTAACGCGCCATTTTTTGCCGTTCGCATCCTCTACGTCGAACTTAGGGTTCGTGCCGTTTGTGTCTTCGGCGATGAACTTGAAGGGCGCAACGGGCTGGCCATCCTTGCCTCCGTCTCCGTAGAAAAGGTCCTTTGCAGAGATGTTGCCGGGGTCGTGCCAGAGCGAGGCGTTATGGATGTCGGCCAGGCTGATGGGCTTTTCGTTGTCCTTCTTAGCGGGGTTGGGCGCCGAGGTTTGAGGTGTGGGCTGATCAGGGGCGCCAGGCGGGGTCTGCGCGGATATTGGAGCGCTGCTAAAGGCCACACTGAGGGCTGAAAGTACTGCAAGTCGTCGTGCGAGGCGGAGCATGGGTCGATCTCCAAGACAAGTCTTCTGAAACTCATCTAGTTAGAGGCAGTTGAGGTGATTTGTGGCTATCTTTGTGGCGAAGAAAAACATCCTATGGAGGTCGAAAGCGCATCCTTCATCGAGGAGACAGGATGGGAAGTGGGGGCGCGGCGGTGTGCCTCAGCAAGGGGAGGAACGTGAAGCTTTTTGTGCAACCGGAGGCCGGTCTAGAACCAATTCTTGCAGCGATACGCAAGGCGAAGAAGTGTATTCAAATTCTCATTTTCCGGCTGGATCGCACGGAGATTGAGAAGGCATTGGTAGAGGCGGTCGAGCGCGGCGTTGCGGTTCAGGTGCTGGTTGCCAATACGAACCGCGGCGGCGACAAGATTCTGCGGCGGTTTGAGATGCGGTCGCTGGAGCGTGGGATCACCGTGACGCGCACTGCAGATGATCTGGTGCGTTATCACGGCAAGATGCTGATCATCGACGAGAAAGAGTTGCTGTTGCTGGCCTTCAACTTTACCCACCTCGATATCAGTCTCAGCCGATCGTTTGCGATCAGTACGACGAACAAGGCGCTGGTGGCGGAGGCGGTGCGGTTGTTTGAGTGCGATTCGAAGCGAACTCCATACACGGCGGAGAACAAGAATCTTGTCGTCAGCCCGGCGAATGCGCGCGAACAGCTGACGGCATTCATCCGCGGAGCGAAGAAGCAACTGCTGATGTATGAGATGAAGATCAGCGACAACGACTTTGTGAAGCTGCTGAATGAGAAGATTTCGCAGGGCGTGGACGTGCGGGTGATTGGCAGCACGAGCAACAAGGGAGGCACGCTGCCGACACGCAAGCTGCCGATGCGACTGCATACGCGGGGAATTATTCGCGATGGGCGATCGGTGTTTTTGGGAAGTCAGAGCCTGCGCAAGCTCGAGTTGGAGGCGCGGCGAGAGATCGGGATCATCGTGCACGACCAGAAGATTGCGAAGCAGATGATCGGCGTCTTCGATAAAGACTGGAGCGGAGCGACGCCTGAGCAGCAGCCTGCAGAGATGGGCGATCTCATTAATGTGCCCGCGAAGAAGGTGGCCAAGAAGGTGGTGAAGGAGCTCAACATCGGGCCGGCGATTGAGCAGGTTCTCGACCGGGTGATGGAGAAGAATGATGACGTTCAACTTGAGTCGAAAGAGGTAGTGGAGGGCGTGCGCGAGGCGGTTCATGAAGAAGTGCACGCGGCCGTGAAGGAAGCGTTGCATCAGTTGGTGACCGCAGCTGCGGCAGAAGAGAAGCCGACTGAGGGAACGAAGAACGGCAACCGATAGAGGAGAGAAAGATGGCATCGGGACCGGTCGTTGTCATCACGGGTGCCTCTGCAGGCCTGGGACGCGCAATTGCACATGCGTTTGCGCGCGAAGGTGCACGCATCGGTCTGCTCGCGCGCAATCCAGAGGCGCTGGAGGCCTGCAGGCAGGAGTGCGAGGTACTCGGCGGCGAAGGGCTGGTGATGCCGACGGATGTTTCGATCGCAGAGCAGGTGGAGGCGGCCGCCAGCAAGGTGGAAGAGGCCTATGGGCCAATTGATGTCTGGGTGAATAACGCGATGGTCAGTGTGTTTTCGCCGGTGAAGGAGATGGAACCGGCAGACTACGAGCGTGTCACGGATGTGCTGTACCTGGGATTTGTGTTCGGCACGCTGGCGGCGCTGAGGCGCATGACGCGCCGCGAGAACGGCAAGGGCAAAGGCACGATTATTCAGATTGGGTCGGCGTTGGCATACCGGTCGATTCCCTTACAGTCGGCCTACTGCGCTGCGAAGCACGCGATCAACGGATTTACGGATTCGTTGCGCTGTGAACTGATTCATGACGGCAGTGACGTAAAGATCACGTCGATCCATATGCCAGCGATGAATACGACGCAGTTCAACTGGGTGAAGAACCGGTTGCCGAATGCTCCTCAACCGGTGCCACCGATTTATGAGCCGGAGGTTGCGGCGAAGGTGGTTGTTGCTGCTGGCATGGCGAAGCATCCGCGGCGCGAGTACTGGGTGGGCGCACCGACCGTGGCGGCGATTGTGGCGCAGAAGTTTGTGCCGGGAGTGTTGGATCGATACCTTGGCAGGACGGGATACGATTCGCAGCAGATCAAGGGAGAGCCGCGCAATCCACATGCGCCGGATGATCTGTATCACTATGTGCCGGGTGTGCACAGCGCTCGCGGGAAGTTTGATGCCTGCTCGAAGCGCACGAGTGCAGAAGTGTTTGTGTCGCTGCATCGGAACTGGCTGCTGGCCGCGGCCGCGCTGATGTTGGCGGCGGGCGGAACGTTGCTGGCGAAGAGAAGTTTGTAAGGAAAGAACTAGAAGGCGCGGACGCTTTCCTCGGTGACCAGTTCCTCGACGGCGATGTTCATGGCTGTGCCGAGCTTGAGGAAGGCGTCGCGCCAGTCTCGTGACCAGTCCTGGCTATTACCGCGACGGAGCATGTCGTTCCAGATGTTCTGCGCCTGCCAGATGTTGATATCCATCGGTAACGATTGGACGCTCTCGGCGAGGGAGAGTGTCTCATGCAGGATTGTCAGGTTCTGAGTCTCGACGTTGTTTTCGAGGCGGACCATCGCGCGCTTCATGCGCTTGTCGGCGGTGTAGCTGAGGAGCGGTGAGTCGAGCGTGACGTTGTCCAGTTCAGCGCGGCGCAGGAGACGTGCGACCTCGGCAGGATCGAAAGTTTCCGCCTCCAGCGCACGGCGGAGGCTGGCGTTGATGGCGAAGGTCGAGGTGAGCGCGAGAGCGGGTGGAGCGGCGAAGTTGTTCTCACCGAGGAAGTGCAGCAGCGTGGCGTGCTCCTCGTAGATGCGGATCAGCGAACTTTCAACCTGTTCAAGTGTCTGGTTGAGGATGCTGGTGAGGATGCGATGCTGCTCGTCGGCGAAGAGTGAGGTGAGGGAATAGAGGGTGCCGCCGAAGAAGCGGTCGATGAGACGGATGAGCTCGGCGAGATCCGCCTTGCGTATAGCGGTGCGTGCTCCCTTGAGGAAGGTATTCCAGCTTGTGTCGTCGCCGGGATGGCAGCGCTTGACGGCGGCGGAGAGATTCTGGTCGCCGAGGTGGAGGACGGCGAAGCAGATGTCTTCCGTGTCCTCGGTAATGCGCGAGCGGACGGAGGCGCGGCCAAGCGCGAGGCGGCCATGGCCTGAGGTCAGCAGATCGTAGCTGTGACGCTGTATGTCGTAGCAGAAGAGTTGCCCGGAAGGTGGGTAGGTCCGGAACATAGAGCTGATCGCGTAGTGCGCTCCGACGTGCTCCATGTCTACGCGTCGTGAGGTGACGAAGCGGCGATAGACCTCGGCTCCGTTGCCGATCTCGGCGACGTTGCTTTGTGCTTGCAGCAGAATGGCGAGGAAGTCTGCTTCCAACTGGTGGCCCGGTTCGCCAAAGAGTTTTGCGGCAAGCTGCAGAACTCGGCCGGCGTAGGCGATGATCTGGACGGTTTCGATGCCGGAGATTTCGTCGAAGAACCAGCCGCAACTGGTGTACATGAGCTGTGTGTAGCGCTCAAGCTCGAGAAGCTCAAAGGCCGTGACGCGCTCTTCCGCCGACAGAGTGTGCGTGGCAAATGTTTCCAGGAAACGGTCTTCGTTCTCCGGGCTGCGATTCAGGATGACGTTGATATAGGCGTCGCGTGCAGCCCATAGGTCTTTTAGCAAAGGCTTTGCGATAGCTTCTGCAAGAGGCGCGGTGCGGTCGCGCAGAAGGTCGAGTGCTTCGCGCAATGGGCCGCGCCAGAGCTGATTCCACCCGGGCCTGCCGCCGTTGCAACCGCAGTTGGAGCGCCAGCGTTCTACGCCGTGAACGCAGCTCCAGGAGCTGTCGTCGAAGACCTCGGCTTCCCATCGCGGGGGAAAGCGCTCGAGGAACTCGCCATAGTTCGTGAGCACGGCGTGATGGTTCTCTTCGATCCAGTGCATGGCGTAGCTGAGTGCCATCTCGCCGTGACGATGATGATGGCCGTAGCTCTCGCCGTCGGTGGCGACGTGGGCGAGCTGCGGTTCGTCGGCCGGTTTCTCAGGACTGAAGCTGCTGATCAGGCGTTCGCCGAAGTTCTCTCCGGAGTTCAACAGGCGTTCAAAGGCAACAGCGCGAGATGCGGGGCCGTTGTAGAAGAACACTGCGATAGAGCGACCTTCATCGAGTTTGACGAGGTACGGATGCGTGGGGTCGACGGAAGCGTTGGTGGTTTCGGTCCAGGGAGCCTCGTCCGGGCCGGAGCCATCCGAACCTGCAACGTGTTTGTCATGCAGTGGCCGCACACGTGCGCACTGATGCGGAGCGAGGATTGTGAAGCGGATGCCCTCCTGCGCCATGAGGTCGAGGACCTTGCGCGAGACGGCGGTTTCGGCGAGCCACATGCCTTCGGGCCTGCGGCCGAAGCGGTGCTCGAAATCGGCGATGCCCCAGCGGATCTGCGTGCGGGCGTCGCGCTCGTTCGCGAGCGGCATAATGATGTGGTTGTAGACCTGCGCGATTGCAGAGCCGTGCCCGGAGTAGCGCTCCCTGCTGGCAGCGTCGGCGTCGAGAATCATTCGATACGTGCGCGGCGCGAAGTCGGCGAGCCAGCTGAGAAGGGTGGCTCCGAAGTTGAAGCTCATCCGCGAGTAGTTGTTAACGATGCGAATGATCTGGTTCTGCTTGTTCTGGATGCGCGAGGCGCCGTTGGGAGCGTAGCACTCGGAGGTGATGCGCTCGTTCCAGTCGTGATAGGGCGCGGCCGACTCCTGTATCTCCACCGTTTCGAGCCACGGGTTTTCGCGTGGAGGCTGGTAGAAGTGGCCGTGCACACACACGTAGCGTGTGGGAACAGGTTTGGGTTCGGCTGGCCTTGATGTGTGTTTACGCGCCATCCTTCAAAATCTTATTCCTTGGACGCAGATCGGACGTGAATCGCACTGTGGTCGAGCCACAGCATGCAGAGGATTGCGATCCAGTAGACGGCGATGTCGATGTAGGAGAAGCGGCGGCCCAGGATCATTATGCCGAAGAAGGTGTTGCGGATGTTCTCGAGTGTTGACGATTGAACCCGCTTGAGGAATTCGATGATGGCCGTGACGACAAGCGAGAGGATGGCGAGCAGGAAGGGTTTTTGGCGGGCGAGGAAGTACCCGATGAACCAGTAGACGGTTGATGCCCAGAGGAAGGAACCGCCGTACTTCACGATGAGATACGGTAAGCCGATGGGGGCGAAACGGCAGATAAACCCGAGAGGAACGAGCAGCAGCATGATCGCGAGGCAGGTGAGACGCCGGCGCGTGGATGGTGGCAAAGTGCTCGTCATTGTGGCGGGACAATTTTGCCGGCGGCGAGATCACAGGCACGCCACATGTACCAGCTTGCGACCGAACGCCACGGTGCCCACTTCTTTCCGCGCCGTTCCATCTGCTCACGCGTTGCGAGCAGGTCGGGCGTGACCTTCTGCGTTGGCTTGAGGCCGAGGAAGGTGAGTGCAAAGCCTTTACGAACTCCATAATCGTCGACGGGAAGGACATCGGGGCGGCCAAGACGGAAGATGAGCAGCATTTCGACGGTCCAGCGGCCGATGCCGCGCACCTGTGTGAGGTGTTCGATGATGTTCTCATCGGACATCTTTTTGATGGCGGCGAGTGTGGGTACGGTGTGGTCGAGTGTCTTGGCCGCGAGGTCGCGAAGGGCGAGCATTTTGTTCTTCGAGAGTCCGGCCGAGCGGAGCTGCTCATTGGGGCAATCGAGCAGATGTTGCGGGGACGGGTGGTTTCCGAGACCGCAGATGGGTTCGAAACTTGCAAGCATGCGAGCGTGAATGGTGGCTGCCGCCTTGCCATGAAGCTGCTGATAGATGATGGACTCGGCCAACGCCTCGAAGGGCGACTGTTGTGATGGAAGGCGCAGAATGAATGGTCCCGCGCGTTCGATGAGCCGTGCGAGCTTTGGGTCTGCGGCGGACAATGCAGCGATTGCGGCGTCTGGATCGTACGGAGGCTTGCGTGTGGGGCCGGAGCGCGGACGTGGCATGCGGAGTAGTGTGTCACGAATTCGGACTGATGTGGACGCAGTTGCTTCATCGGATTCGTGCTACGGCGTTTCTGATGAGCGGAAACCCGAAAGGAAGCGGGAAGAGTGACGCTGTCGGGTGATTCGATAATCGACTGCCGTATCGAACATCGTTCAATTCCACGGACAACCCCTTCAAACTGGCACAAATCGGCTGTTATACTTTGGCTCTCGAAGCAGTGTCGGTCTCGTTGGATTTCCCCCCACGGACAGATAAGTAGCTGCTGGCTTCCCCTCCGGGATGACGGAGCAGCATGCAATCGCAGTAAACGGAGCCACGCCGAAGGTGTTGGCCAACGGAGAGCAGGAACGCACTCATGGCGCAAGTGTTTGACCGCAGTTCGAATGCACTGGTTCGTTTGAGCCTGGTGCTGACGGGTCTGATCGTCATCGCGCTCGGCGTGACGCTGAATGAGCTGCAACGGTCGCCCTGGGTGACGCGGCAGGGTCAGCGGCCGGATCAGCCGGTACCGTTTAGCCACAAGCACCACGTGGAAGGACTTGGACTGCAGTGCCAGTACTGCCACACGTCCGTCGAGAAGAGCTCGTACGCGGGCATTCCGCCGACGAAGACGTGCATGAACTGCCACTCGCAAATATGGACGAATGCGCAGCTGCTGGAGCCGGTGCGCAACAGCTGGGCGACAGGCGAGTCGATCCAGTGGATCCGCGTACACGATCTTCCGGACTACGTTTACTTCAATCACGAGATTCACGTGAACAAGGGCATTGGCTGCGCAAGCTGTCACGGCCGCGTGGATGAGATGCCGTTGATGTATGAGGAGAACACGCTCCAGATGGAGTGGTGCCTCAACTGCCATCGCAATCCTGCGGGGAACCTGCGGCCGACGGCGGAGATTTACAACATGGCCTGGGCGGGGCCGTCGAGCAACAAGCCGGTATGGTGCACGGCGACGGCCAAATCCGGACCGACCTCGGGCGATGTCTCATGCACGACGACAGATCCGAGCGGACAGAATCCCGAGTTTGCGCAGGCGGAGCCACCGACACCCATCGGTCAAAGCAAACCACAATCAGGAACGAATCTGCAGCCGCACCCGCTTAGCGAGCCGGGTTCGGTGTCGGATGTTCCCGTGATCGCGATGCCGGCCAGCTATCAGAAGTTCACAAGCCAGACTGATCTGGGCCACTACCTGATGCAGCAGTACCACATTCGCTCGGCCAACGAGCTCTCCAGCTGCGAGACATGCCACCGATGAACGAGACGATGATGAATCAAGAGTCGAAGACCGCGGGCCTGGCGCTGGAAAACGAAAGCCCGGCGGCAACAAATGGAACGACGGCTCAGGTTGTTACAGCGATCGCGCCTGCTCCGCGGAAGAAGATGACGCTTGCGGAGGTTCGGTCGAAGCTCGACGGCAAGACCGGGCGGCGCTTCTGGAAGAATCTGGATGAGTTGGCAGAGACGCCGGAGTTCCATGAGCTCATGCAGGAGGAGTTTCCGCGGCAGTCTGGTGCTGGCGAATGGATTGACGCCGTCTCGCGGCGCAGCTTCCTGAAGGTGATGGGTGCAAGCTTTGCGTTGGCGGGACTCGCGGGTTGCACGAAGCAGCCGGATGAGCCGATTTTTCCCTACGTAAAGCAGCCAGAGGACCTTGTTCTTGGCCGCCCGATGTACTTTGCCAGCGCTCATCCGTTCCCAACCGGTGCGGTTCCGGTGCTGATCAAGTCGGACGCCTTCCGCCCCATCAAGGTGGATGGCAATCCTGAGCACCCGATGTCGAAGGGCCGCTCGGATGCGTTTACGCAGGGCACGCTTCTTGGGCTCTATGACCCTGACCGCTCTCAACATCCGCGGCTCCGCGGCGAGGTTGCAGCTTGGGGTGAGTTCCAGCAGCAGTTTGCAAAGGGCGTGGGCCAGCTTCCAGGTGGGCAGGGCTTGTATTTCCTGTCGGAGACGATCACCTCGCCGACACTCGCGGCACAGTGGAAGCAGGTGCAGGCGAAGTATCCGCAGGCGAAGCTTGTCCAATATGACGCGGTGAATGGTGACGTCGCCCGCGCGGCTTCGAAGGCGGCCTTCGGCGATTACTACGACACGCTGTACAAGCTCGAGGATGCGGACGTCATCCTATCGCTCGACGCGGATTTCCTGAGTGGAATCGGCTTCCCGGGATTCCTTCCGATGGCGGCAGCCTTCGGGGAACGCCGTCGCTACGCAGAAGGCAAAACGATGAACCGGCTGTACGTCGTGGAGACGATGCCGTCGGTGACGGGTTTCAAGGCGGATCATCGGATTGCTCTGAAACCGAGCGAGATTGATGCCTTGGCGAATGCTCTCGCCGGTGGCGGCGCAACCGTTTCGAATCCTGCTGCGCAGAAGTTCCTTTCGGCTGTTCTTGAGGACCTGAAGAAGTCCGGTGGCCGCGCGGTTGTGATCGCCGGCCCGCAGAGTTCTCCGGCGTGCCATGCTGCGGCGCACGCGCTGAATGCCTCGCTGGGTGCGGTTGGCAAGACTGTCAGCTACTCCACGCCGCTGGCGCCAATTCCGACGGAACAGGGCGCAGATTTGAAGTCGCTTGTCGACGACATGAACGCGGGCAAGGTGAAGTGGCTGGTGATGCTGGGCGTGAATCCGCTCTATAGCGCACCGGCGGACTACGACTTCATCGCGGGCTTCAATATGGTGCCGAATACTGTGCACCTTGGCCAGCATCTGGATGAGACGGGCTTCTACTCCTTGTGGCACATCAACCAGTCTCACTATCTCGAGAGCTGGTCGGATGCGCGCTCGGCGGATGGCACGATTTCGATCGTGCAGCCAATGATCGATCCGCTCTACGGCGGCAAGACGGCGCACGACATCCTGCAGGCTCTCCTTGACCCCTCGCGTTCCTCGTATGACGCGGTCGTGGCGAATGCGAAGACCTACATCCAGGGCGACTTTGCCAAGGCATGGAAGAAGGCGCTGCACGATGGTTGGGTCGAGGGCACGGCGTACAGTGCGGCCACCGTTTCGGCGCCGAAGGCGGTCTCTTCTGCGGCTGCAGCTCCCACGCCTGCCGCCGATGGCACGCTCGAGATCAAGTTCCTTCCCGATCCTTCGCTCTATGACGGTCGCTATGCAAACGTGGGCTGGATGCAGGAACTGCCCAAGCAGGTGACGAACCTGTCGTGGGACAATGCAGTGCTGCTGAGCCTCGATACGATGGGCAAGCTCGGGATCGAAGAGAACGAAGCGATCGAGCTTGATTTGCATGGCCGCAAGATCATCGCGCCGGTGTTGATGGTTCCGGGGCATCCGAACGATTGCGTGACGCTCCACCTCGGCGGAGGGCGACGCGCGGAGGCTGGTCGCGTTGGCGCCGGGGTCGGAGTGAATGCGTACCTGTTACGCACCTCCGCGAATCCGCTTTGGGATTCGGGGCTGAAGATTACGCGTTCCAAGGGAACGTATGACCTCTGCGTCACCAAGGTGCACAACATCGAGCACCGCGGCGGCTTCGCGCAACATGACCTGGAGCGCAAGGAGTTCGACACGCAGGGCGTGTACTCGCTGGCTGGCCACGAGGCGATGGAGCGGTCGATCATCCGCTATGCGACGGTCGCCGAGGCTCAGAAGGACGCGGATTATGCCCACAACGGCGCGAGCGGGACGCTGGTCAACAAGGTTGGTTACAACCCCCAGGGCGAAAAGGTTCCGCAGGAAGAGAGCTTCTGGCCAGACGCGTGGCGCTACGACCACAAGGATCCCTCGACCCTGAAGCTGCAAAACAAGTGGGGCATGGCGATCGACCTTAACTCCTGCGTGGGCTGCAATGCCTGCATTGTGAGTTGCTACGCGGAGAACAATATTCCGGTTGTGGGCCGCGAGCAGGTGAAGATCGGCCGCATCATGCAGTGGATCCGCATCGATACGTACTTCGAGGGCGATCTGCATGCACCGCAGGCTTTCTTCCAGCCGATGTTGTGCCAGCACTGCGAGTCGGCGGGTTGTGAACAGGTGTGCCCGGTGGGCGCGACCATTCACTCGCCTGAAGGCTTGAATGTGATGGTCTATAACCGTTGCGTAGGTACGAGGTACTGCTCGAACAACTGCATTTACAAGGTGCGGCGGTTCAACTTCCTGCTGTACTCCGACTACGACACGGAGAGCCTCAAATTCATGCGCAATCCGGATGTCACTGTGCGTTCGCGCGGCGTCATGGAGAAGTGCAGCTATTGTCTTCAGCGCATTGAGGCAGCAAAGATCGATGCGGACAAGAACAACCGCGAGATTAAGGACGGCGACATTCTGACGGCCTGCCAGCAGGCTTGCCCGACGGATGCGATCGTCTTCGGCAACATGAACGATCCGAACTCGCGCGTATCGAAGCGCAAGGCGACCGAGCGCGACTATGAAGTGCTCGCCGACCTGAACTACCACCCGCGCACGACCTATACGGCGGGCGTCATCAACCCGAACCCGGAGCTTGCTTAGTATGGCAACCCAACGTCCTCCTCACGATCCGGAGACGGTGCATGATCCGATGATCGACCCGCGCACGGGCGAGTATGCGGTCATTGCGCCCGGGCATAACTTCAGGAGCGTCACCCAGAAGATTGCGGGCATCGTGCTCACCGGCAGCACGCCGTGGGCATGGTGGGGCGGCTTCTTCTTTGCGGCCACTGTCGCGATGGGTGTGGTCATTGGCGTCACGTGGCTGGTGCTGAAGGGCGTCGGTATCTGGGGTGTCACGATTCCCGGAGCGTGGGGATTCGCGATCATCAACTTCGTTTGGTGGATCGGTATCGGCCACGCCGGCACGCTGATCTCGGCGATTCTCCTGCTGTTCAAGCAGGGCTGGCGTAATTCGATCAATCGATTCGCTGAAGCGATGACGATCTTTGCCGTGTGTTGCGCCGGCATGTTCCCGCTGCTGCATATCGGTCGTCCATGGCTGGGATATTGGCTGTTTCCGTATCCGAACACGATGAACGTCTGGCCGCAGTTCCGCTCACCCCTGGCATGGGACGTGTTCGCGGTCTCGACCTACGCGACGATTTCGATCGTGTTCTGGTATATCGGCATGGTGCCGGACTTCGGCACGCTACGTGATCGCGCCAAGTCGCCGATCGCGAAGTACCTGTATGGTCTGGTGGCGCTGGGTTGGCGCGGATCAACGCGGCACTGGATCCGGTATGAGTCGGCGTCATTGCTTCTAGCCGGTCTTTCGACACCACTGGTGCTATCCGTACACACAACCATCAGCTTCGACTTCGCTGTGGCGGCGATGGCAGGCTGGCACACAACGATCTTCCCGCCTTACTTCGTCGCCGGCGCTGTTTACTCAGGATTCGCGATGGTGTTGACACTCGCGATTCCGATCCGCAAGTTCTACCACCTGGAAGACTTGGTGACCTTGCGCCATCTCGACAACATGTCGAAGGTCATGCTGGCGACCGGCTCCATCGTGGCCTATGGCTACGGCATGGAAGTCTTCATGAGCTGGTACTCGGCTAGCCACTGGGAGTTCTTCATGATGTGGAACCGTATGTTTGGCCCGATGGGCTGGGCGTACTGGCTGCTCATCCTGACGAATATTGCGATCCCGTTGACCACTCTCTGGAGTCGCCGTCTGCGAGTCAGCCCGGGTTACCTGTTTTTCCTGAGCTTTGTTGTGAACATCGGCATGTGGTTCGAGCGTTTCGTGATCGTCGTTACGTCGCTGTACCGCGAGTACCTGCCTTCGAGCTGGGGGACCTACCGCGCGACGTTCTGGGACTACCTCCTGTTCATCGGCACGTGGGGCTTCTTCACCGTTCTCTTCCTGCTCTTTGCGCGACTCGCCCCGATGATCCCGATGAGCGAGATCCGGATGATGCTGCCACAAACGAAAGTGCGGCCCGGTGGCCAGCCCGCGGACCGTGTTGTTGAGGAGGCTCTCTAATGCCACCGCGTGAAGGAATCTATGGCCTGCTGGCGGAGTTCAATACTCCGTCGGAGTTGGTGCACGCGACTGAAATGGCACACCGTGCGGGTTTCCGCCGCATGGAGTGTTACACGCCATATCCGGTAGAAGAGGCGGCCGAAGCGCTGCGCTTCCACAAGACGCGCGTTCCGCTGATCTGCCTGATCGGCGGCATCATGGGTCTCATCACGGGCTATGGGATGGAGGTCTGGGTGAATGTCTGGGGGTATCCGCTGAATATCCGCGCGATGCCGCTCTTCAGCTGGCCAGCCTTTGTGATCCCGGGTTATGAATGGACGATTCTGTTTGCCGGCCTGTCCGCGGCTTTCGGAATGATTGCGCTGAATGGTCTGCCGCAGCTCTATCACCCGCTGTTCAACGCACCAAACTTCCGTGATGGCGCGACGACGGATAAGTTCTTCCTTTGCCTCGAGGCACACGATCCGCGTTTCTCGGTTACCGAAACCCGAGCGTTCCTTGAGCAGTTCAACCCGGTCTCTGTTGTGGAGGTCGACCACTAATGCAGAGATTCGAAATGCAAGCGACTGGAAGCAAGATGCGTGCTTCAAGGTTCGAAAAGGCGATGCGGGTGGCGGTCCTTGGGGCTGCGGCGGTTTCCATGCTGGTTCTCGCCGGTTGCCGCCAGGACATGCAGGATGAGCCAAAGTTCTTCCCGCAGCGCGGAACCACGTTCTATCCAGATGGCCGGTCGGTGCGCCCGCAGGTCGCGAACACGGTCGCGCGTAATCAGGGCGACCAGGACTCCTACTTCTATACCGGTCTGGTGAGCGGCAAAGAAGGGGATGGTCTGCCGATTGAGCTCACCGCGGATACCATGGCGCGCGGACAGGAGCGTTACAACATCTATTGCACTCCTTGCCATTCGCGCGTTGGAAATGGCGACGGCATGATCGTGCAGCGTGGCTACCGGCCGGCTGGCGATTTTCATACGGAACGCCTGCGTAATGCGCCGCTCGGGCACTTTTTTGCTGTCATGACAAACGGCTACGGCGCAATGCCCGATTATGCTGCGCAGATTACGCCGCAAGACCGCTGGGCGATTGCAGCCTACATCCGCGCGCTGCAGCTGAGTCAGAACGCGAAGCAGTCGGACGTTGCGGCCGGACAGCACGTTGAAGATCTGCACCAGATTGCGAACGAACAGGGGATGCAACCGGGCTTTGCAGACCCCTGGGGCATGCCGGCAACAGCGATCTACGGCACGCCGAATGGGCAGGACAACGGGATTCCGGGGCTAGGCACGACGACGGCTCCGGCAGGTGCTCAGTCGCACGGAAGCAACGCCGCGGGCCAGCCGTCCGGAACACGGAATTCCACCGGACCTCAGCTGGCGAAACCAGATGCGGAGGCGCCCGGCAAATTGGCGGGACCGCAACATTAGGCAAGTTCAGGACAGTTGATCGATTTGATTTTTCAGCAACCCGAAGGCGAATGACCGATGGCATTTGAGAAAGAACATTTTGGAGCCGGCCCCACCCACGGCGAGGTGGCGCATCCCCATCCGCGGCAGATGCCATCGGTACTGACCGCGCCGGATGTTGTCCTTCGCTGGCGGACGTTGTCGTTGATCGCTGCTGTGGTGCTCGGCGTACTCTCCCTCGCTTTCCTCTTTGTACCCGGCGGCCCGAATCACCTGCTTCGCGCCTATCTGATGGGCGTGATGACGTGTTTTAACTTTACGGGCGGAGCCTTGGCGTTCCTCATGGTGCAGTACCTGTCCGGTGGTAAGTGGGGACACGTTCTCCGTCGCCCGCTGGAGGCGATGACGCGTACCATTTGGCTCGTTGTCGTAATGATGCTTCCGATCCTGTTCCTGATGAAACATCTCTATCAGTGGGCCGCTTTCACGACGCCGGCTCAGACGTGGGATGCATTCCAGAAGGGCATCCTCACCCAGGAACAGGAACTCTGCATCAACCTGAAGCACTTTATGTTGAGCCCGATCAGCGCATGGGTCCAAGCCATCCTGGTGCTTGGCTTCATGGCGATCATTGTCGTCCTTCTCAATAAGTGGACAATCGCCAGCGACAAGGATCCCGCGGCCGGTACATTTCTCAGTTTTGATCGGTGGCGGACGCAGTTCGAAAACCTCTCTGGTCCCTCGCTCCTGCTTTATGTCATCGCGATGACAGATTTTGTGATCGTATTCGTCAAGTCGCTGGATGTTACGTGGTACTCGTCTGTCTATGGTCTGCAGTTCCTGGTAGCTCAGGGCTACGCAGTCCTTGCCCTTGGCATCCTGACGCTCATCCTGCTCTCGCGTTATGAGCCGATGAAGTCGATGTTCCGGATTACCGAACAACACGACTTGGGCAAGCTGGCATTCGCCTTCGTCATGCTCAACATCTATCTCACCTTCGCGGAGTTCCTGATCATCTACTCCGGAAACGTGCCGGACGAAATTCCGTGGTATCTGCACCGGATCCGTGGTGGATGGTGGACGATTTGCACGCTCGACGTGATCTGCCACTGGGTGATCCCGTTCTGCATTCTTCTTTCGCGTGACTTCAAGCGCTCCAAGAGGCGGATGATCTGGCTTTGCATCTTCATGATCGGGGCGCGGTTCATCGATATGTTCTGGCTGATCGAGCCGAACTTCAAGGACGCTGCAGGCAATCTTCACCTGATCGGAAACTGGGGCATTCTCGCTTACATCACAGTTCCCCTCGCGGTCTTTGCTTTCTGGCTCGTCTTCTACTTGACCGAACTCACGCGCAGGCCGCTCATCAATCTGAACGACCCGCATACTGAAGAGCTTCTGGAGCCTGAACATGCCCACTAGAGGACACGAAGGACACGATCCATTGCACCCTGCTGACTCAGGTCCGCACCCGGTACCGCATGTGCGCGATCCTGAGCATCCCGGCTACGAGGTCGAAGACGTCAATGTCGGCGGCATCGTCACGTTCGTCGCTGGCCTCTCTGGCTTCCTGGTCATCTTTTTCGTCTTTTGCTTCTTCATGGGTAAGGCGATCAACTATGCGCTCGCCAGACAGGACGGGCCAGTGAACAAATGGCACGCGGGCCAAGGCGACCTGGGAGCGACCCCGCGTGGAGCCCAGCGCGAGGACCTGACCTCAAACGCTGTTATGGAACAGCGGCAACTGGCCCAGATGACGCAGAGCTTCCCGACGCCGCGGCTGGAGATGGACGATGGTGATCAGGACATTGCTGATCTGCATGCGCGCGAGGATCTCCTGCTGAACTACTACAGCAGCTCGCCAAGCCTGCCTGCCGGCTCGATTCGGATTCCTATTTCACGTGCGATGCAACTCATCGTGCAGCAGGGATTGCCGAAGCCTTCGGCCGCGGCCCAGCCTGCACCGCTGATGGCGGGTGAGACTGAGCCGACGGTGCAAGCTCCGATTACAGATGGTTTTGCACGCACCGGCTACGAGCTGGACACGATTGAAGCACGGGAGCAGAAGAACGAGTTCAACCGCGCGGAAGCGCACCACGAATAGAATTGAGATCGAGGACCGTTTGACCGCACGAAACACAATCCGCACCTGCCGAACTGGCCTGAGACAGTTCGCCGGCGCCGCCCTGGCGTTGGGTCTGGTGCTGCCTATCTGTGCGATCGGTCAGGTCTCGAGCTACGGCGACAAGACAGAAGGTCCGAACTCGGGAGATCAGCTACCAAAAGTCCTTCAGGGGGCGACGATCCAACAGCACCTGAATGCACAGCTGCCGCTGGGAGCTACGTTTACAGACGATCACGGCAACCCGGTCAAGCTGGGTCAGTACTTCGACGGCAAGCACCCGGTTTTGCTGTCGGCGGTGTATTACAACTGCCCGATGTTGTGCTCCGAAGAACTGGATGGGATTACCAGCGCCCTGGAAATGGTGCACCTGACACCAGGCAAAGACTTCCAGATTGTTGTCGTCAGCATCGATCCGACTGAGACATCGCAGCTTGCAGCGCGCCGCAAGGACTTCTACCTGCGCCGTTATGGTCACCCTGAGACTGCCGATGGATGGCATTTTCTTGTGGGGCAAGAGCCCAGTATTCAGGCGCTGACCGACGCGATCGGGTTCGGCTACGTTCGTGTGCCGGGACCGGATGGCAAGCTGACGCAGTTTGCTCACGCGAGCTCCATCGAGATTGCGACGCCGCAGGGCCGTGTCGCACAGTATTACCTCGGGGTGGAGTACTCGCCGAAGGACATGCTTCTGGGGCTGATTGATGCCTCGGACAACAAGATCGGCTCACCGGTAGCGAATATTCTCACCTACTGCTACCACTACGACCCTCAGATCAATAAGCACTCGCTGATTGTGGCCCGGGTGGTTCAGCTCGGAGGTATGGTGACGGTCGCGAGCCTCGGTGGCTTCATGTTTCTGATGTTTCGGCGAGACAAGGAATTGAGTCGCAAGCTCGGCGGTGTGCCGGACTGGCATGACGATAACTGGCGGAACGGATAAGGCAAACGATGGGTATTAGTTCAGTCCTGTGGCAATTTTTGGTGAAGTGGCTGCACAGTTCGGCCCTCTTTCCGGTCGAGGCGTCCACTATCGCGCCCTATACGGATGCGCTGTACTTCTTTCTGGTCGCAGTCTCGCTCGTTGGATTGGCCTTCGTCACCATCCTTATCTTCTACTTCTCGCTTCGCTACCGTAAGGACAAGCACCCGGTAGCGGTCCAGATCGAAGGGTCGACGATCCTTGAGGCCACGTGGACTATCATTCCACTGGCAATCTTCCTCGTGGTCTTTGTATGGGGTGGCCTGCTGTACTTCAGAATCTACAATCCGCCACCCAACTCGATGAATATCTACGTGGTGGGTAAGCAGTGGATGTGGAAGGCCGAGCACCCCGGTGGGCAACACGAGATTAATGCGCTGCATATCCCCGTCGGCCAGCCTATCCAGCTGACGATGATCTCGCAGGACGTCTTCCACAGTTTCTCGATCCCGGACTTCCGCGTGAAGCGCGAGGTAATTCCCGGTCGCTATTCCACCGTCTGGTTCCAGGCGACCGATCCTGGCACATACCACATCTTCTGCACGCAGTATTGCGGCACGCTGCACTCCGGCATGATTGGCGAAGTTACGGCAATGAGCGCAGCCGACTACAAGAAGTGGTTGGACGGGTCGACCTCGGGCACGAGTCTCGCACAGAACGGAGAACGGCTATTCGCATCGATGGGCTGCAACGCCTGCCATAACGGGAATGCGACGGCACGCGGGCCAAACCTTGCCGGTGTCTATGGCTCGAAGCTGACGCTGACCGATGGCAGCCAGGTCCTGGTGAATGATGCTTATCTGCGCGACGCGATCCTCAATCCGTCGCAGCATGTTACGGCCGGTTATGCGCCGATCATGCCGACCTATCAGGGACAGATCAGCGAGGACGGCCTTATCGATCTCGTCGAGTACATCAAGCAATTGCAATCCAATTACCGTATCCAGCAGACCTTCGTCACTGCGGACTCGAACCAGGCGTCGCCCACTACGCCCAGCGTGGGCACCAACCAGGACTCGGTGAAGCCATGAGCAGCACAGCAACCATCGTCTCTCTACCCGATCAGGCCACAGCCAGACTGCCGAAACGCAGCTATCTCAACAATGAAGACGGACTGTTGAGCTGGCTGCTGACCGGCGATCACAAGCGTATCGCGATCCTATATTTGATCTCGATTACATTCTTCTTCTTTATCGGGGGAGCGTTTGCGGGCCTTATTCGTCTAGAACTGCTCACGCCACAGCCGGACCTGGTTGCGGCTGATACCTATAAC
>Ga0157369_10001043_pt1 | contig 35027 bp, 44 predicted proteins | sample C25metaG_FD_113461 | JGI IMG/M metagenome (GOLD analysis project Ga0157369, IMG submission 113461) | Corn rhizosphere microbial communities from Kellogg Biological Station, Michigan, USA - C2-5 metaG | ecosystem: Host-associated > Plants > Roots > Rhizosphere > Soil | place: USA: Michigan... | reverse complement strand
GCAAAATCTATCGATTCAACCAGGTACATTACTGCTGCAATTAGTGGTGGAATTGGCGGTGGAATATCAAACTCAATTGAGCTTCTTGGATATAATTATGTGGCTACAAAAAATACCGATGAACAACATAAAAAGCAGCCTGATCAATTTAGTTGGGGTACAGAAGAAGGCTCTACCGTAGCTACACGTGGCGTGTATGAGGACGATTCTACCAAACATTATCTCCTTGCTTATGATAGAAAACAAAACAATCTCTTCTTATCTCTTGAAAACGGCTGGAAATATTATATATCACGGCCCTACCTGGCCGGTATGTTTATATGGGCCGGATTCGATTACCGGGGAGAGCCTACACCTTTTGACTGGCCGTCTATTGAATCATTACATGGCATGGTTGATGCCTGCGGATTTCCCAAAGATGATTATTATTATTTGAAAGCATGGTGGACCAATGAACCTGTAATTCATCTTTTACCGCATTGGAACCTTACCGGCAAAGAAGGTAAAGTAGTTGATGTTTGGGCATACAGCAATTGCGATGAAGTGGAACTGTTTTTAAATGGCAAGAGCCTGGGCAAAAAGAAGATGGAACAGAATGGCCATCTGAGCTGGAAAGTTGTTTATGAACCAGGTAGATTAGAAGGGGTCGGCTATAAAAACGGCAAAAAGTTAATTAATGAGGTACTTAAAACTACCGGCCCATCTTCAATTTTGCAGATTGCGTCATCAAATACCCTCCTTAAAGCTAATGGCGAAGATATTGCAGTTCTAAATATTTCTACAACAGACAAGAACGGACTGCATGTACCAACGGCAGATAACCTGATAAATTTTGAAATCAAAGGTCCGGGTAAAATAGTTGGTGTGGGCAACGGCAATCCAACTTCGCTTGAACCCGATCAGTATCATGAGCATGTTAATACCGTAGCAATTGAAAACCTGCGAGAGAAAATTGTTTCCGATAAAAATGTAAATAGCGAGACAAGTGCCGATTACGACGATAGGGGATGGCAAAAGGCATTTACCGATGTAAGAGATGATACATTTGCTGCCAGGGCGGCCTATGTAATATATCGCGGCGATTTTACGCTGCCCGACAGTGCGTCTAAAGCTACTGTTAACCTCTTTTACAAGAGCCTTGGAACAGTTCAATCGCTTTACGTTAATGGCCGCTTATTAGGAGTGGACCTGAAACGTACCAAAAACGGAAACGCGTTTCCGTTGGATATGTCAATTGTTCATTCCGGAAAGAATAGTCTAGTGATTATAGCCAGGCCAATTATCAAAGCAAACATTTGGGAAAGCGTAAATACCGATCCCGGATTGATACAATTGGTTTACCCTGCCGCCAATTATAAGCGCAAATTGTTTAATGGTTATGCCCAGGTAATTGTGCAAACTACAAATGAGCCCGGAGATATCGTAATAAAAGCAGAATCGCCAGGTTTAAAAACCGCGGAGGTGAAAATACGCGCTCAAAAGCCATAAGTAATATAGTTCGGTTCTCAATGGGACCAGTTGTGAAAGAAAATTATAGAGACTCTTATAAAGTTAAAAAAGATGAAATTTATATACTCAGTAATCGCCCTATTATTTATTGTTGGTCATTTGTTTGCGCAGTCAGGCCAGCCTATCCCGCTTTATCCGCAGGGCGTACCAAATGCGAAGCCAATGCTCTCTTATAAGGAAGTTCACGAAGCTAATGGCTTTGTAAGTAAGGTATCCGTGCCAACTATTACGCCGTATATACCGGTTGGCCATAGTCTTACCGCGGTAATTGTTATACCGGGTGGGAGTTATGCATTTTTAGCGACAGCGCATGAAGGCGATTCCGTTGCCAGGGCATTTAATCGAATCGGCGTAGCGGCATTTGTTTTAAAATACCGTCTGCCCACCGACGAGATAATGATTGATAAAACCATCGGTCCGCTACAAGACGCCCAGGCAGCAATTATTACGGTACGTAAGAACGCCAACAAATGGGGCATTGATCCAAATAAAGTAGGTGTAATTGGTTTTTCTGCCGGTGGCCATTTGGCATCAACAGTAGGAACGCATTTTGACAAATCAGTTGCCCCTAATCCTGATAAGATCAGTGTTAGGCCTGATTTTATGGCGTTGATTTACCCCGTAATTACTTTTGGGCAATATGCCCATGTCGGTTCAAGAGAAAATCTCATCGGCAAAAATGCTTCGCAGGATCTGATCGATCTTTACAGCAACGAAAAGCAGGTAACCAATAACACCCCTCCAACTTTTTTGGTGCACGCAGGAGACGATAATGCCGTTCCTGTAGAAAACAGCATTTTATTTTACAATGCCCTGCTGAAAAATCACATTAAGGCCGAAATGCATCTTTACCAGGCCGGGGGGCATGGTTTTGGCCTGCATAACGGCGCCTCAAAAGATCTTTGGTTTGATAGGTTGACAAACTGGATGATTGAGAATGGGTGGCTACCATCCAAGTGATTGAAAGAATCTTTATCGGATAGATATCTTTCCGCAAAGACAAAACAACTACTGGAACGCGCTCAGAGTGGGAATATACTAATAGTGGATTATGTATAAGTCGGATTCGCGCAAAATGAGGCCTTTTTTGATAGATCTGTAACATCATAAGGAATAGCTTTGGTTATAATCAGCTCCTTTTTTATAATAGATAGTTCCTTTTATAAAGCTATTTCCTTATTGATGTTTATTGTTATATCGGTAACATACGTTAACTAAAGGAGGGTGAGGTACGAAAATGAAAACCGTTAAAATAACGAATTAAGCGCGAAAATAGGGGAGGTTACAAATCCCCCTCTCTCCGCTGGAAAACGATACGAAATAAACATAGCCTGCAATTATTGATTGGGGGCTTTGTTTTTGTAGAATTGATCTATAGACGCTAGGCGATGATAGTTTATTCGGAACTAATGGGAGAGAACAATTAAAATTTTACCCCTGCATAGTTGGGATTTTACCCCCTCACGATGCCTTGAGCCATCTACTTTTGGGTTAATCAATCCAATTATCAACTTCACACACTGAAAATGAGAAACTCAGTACTTGCATTGTCTGTAGTGGCAATGGCACTATGTGGCGGATGTAAAAAATCCTCAAATGGCTCACCGAACGAAAAGATTCGAACTAACGGTACCGTACGAAACTTTTCGGTTGGAACTGGAACCACCTATTATGTTGACCCTGCGGGTAGCGACAGCAACAATGGAACAAGTCCGTCAACTCCGTGGCAAACGATTAGCAAGGTAAACGCCCAAACCTTCTTACCGGGTGATCAGATCTTGTTTAAAGCTGGTGGTACCTGGTCGGGTAACCTCGTACTCTCTGGCTCTGGAACAACAGCTGCGCCTATTACAGTTAATGTGTACGGAACTGGTAATAAGCCAGTTATTAACGGCGGCGGATTAGCAAATGGTTCCGTTACACTGTTGGTTAGTCATCCGTACTGGGAGATCAATAACCTGGAGATCACTAATACCATTACAACCGGCCTGCATTACGCCGTTACGGGGATTAAGGTGTATAATTCAAGCACTACCGTGGCCAATAACCATGTTTATATCAAAAATTGCTATGTGCACGATGTAAATTCAACCGGAGTTGGTAATTCTAATTATAATAAGGGCACCGGCGGCATCATTGTATCAGGTTATTTTAACGACGTTCTGGTAGATAGCTGCCACATAGCCAATAGCCAGATCGAAGGCATCCGTACTACTTATAGCAGTCCGATGTCAACTAACATCACTTTCTCCAATAACCTGGTTGAAAACATCTATGGCGATGGCATTGTAATGAGCAGTGTTCAAAGCGGCGGCCTCATAACTCACAATACCGTACACAATGCCTGTATAACCAACCTTGCAAACTTCGCCGGAATCTGGACTTACAACGAAAACGGCACTGTTGTTTCGAATAATGAAGTATACGGTCTTACCGGTGGATACAATGACGGAGAAGCTTTTGATGCCGACTTAACCACTAACGGGGATATTTATGAGTATAACTATTCGCATGATAATGCTCGTGGATTTATGCTATTTATGCCGAGTGCGACAAATATTACTGTGCGATATAATATCAGTGCCAACGATGCAACGGGCGGAACAAAGGTATTCAACTATACGGCTACAGATTCTACTAACCAGATTTATAACAACGTCTTTTATCTTACTAACAATATTACTTACTTTTTTGAAACCAAATTTATTGGCGGGTTTACTAATAATATTATTAACAGCACTGGTACGGTTAGCTATTTTTCGCAAAACACGATGTCCACCAATGCCCGCTTTTTAAATAATTGCATTTATCCTAATGCGGTTATCCTGGCTACAAACTGGAATGGCTGTTACCATTCGAACAATGTATTCTTTGCGCCGCAATTTACCAACCCCGCCGGCTATGGTATTGGTAGAAACACGGCGACCGGATTCAGCCTGCAAAGCACGTCGCCTTGTATAGCCCGGGGACTAACTATTGCCAACAACGGCGGATACGATTTCTTTAATACTGCATTATCACCAACGGGTAACCCTGATGTTGGCGCTATAAAGTATTGATAGAATTTGATAAAGCATCCGGCGGGTACGAAACGTGAACCAGTTAAAATGCTGAATTGAATGGAAAAATAGGAGAGGTACGAATTCCAGCCTCTCCGCCAAAGGAAATACAAAAGCAAGAAACGCTGTAAAACGACAAGTTTATGGCGTTTCTTGCTTAAAAAGCCACGTTCAAAAAAATATTAACTTCGAATTTGGCAATTCGGGCCGGTTTTGTACTTTTGCCCCCGGAGAGATGGCAGAGTGGTCGATTGCGGCGGTCTTGAAAACCGTTGACTGTTAAAGGTCCGGGGGTTCGAATCCCTCTCTCTCCGCTGATAATCATATCAAAAAGAACTAAAAGCCTGCAAATCAACTCCTTGCAGGCTTTTCTTTTTAGGTCAAACAACCATTTTATTCACCAATTCTCAAGAAAAAAGGGCGTAATTCGGTGAGTCATTTTTTAGATTTAGCTACTCACCGAATTTGATCTAAGTATCTATATATTAAGATGTTCAAATATTGAACATCTTGACTGCCACTGATTGCAAGCTTAACTTTGTTTCACTTTTCAATTTTAAAATGATGAAAAAGACATTTAGCTTGCTGTTCTATCTTAAAAGGCCCAAAAACTATCAAACTGGCTCTATCCCTGTTTATTTACGGATCACCGTTGATGGCAAGCGTTCTGAAACTGCGTCAGGCCGGGAATGTGAGCCGTCCCAATGGAACCAAAGCGCCGGACGTATGAAAGGCACTAAAGAAGATGTGCGCACCTTTAACGCCTATTTGGATGACCTACAAAAAAAGATTTACGAGGCGCACCGCCAGCTGACGGAAAGTGATCAGGCTATCACCGCTGAAAGTATTCGTGACCACTTTATGGGCAAAGCAGCCAAGTGCCGCCTGCTCGTAGATATTTTTAAAGACCATAATAGGAAAATGAAAGCGCTTGTAGGCCGGGAATATGCTAAGGGTACGCTTGAACGGTATGAAACCAGCTTAAAACATACGCAGGATTTCCTGCAGTGGAAATACCAGCTGACGGATATCGACATCATGAAAATCGATCACGCCTTTATCAGGGAGTATGAATTTTACCTCCGCTCTGTCCGCAAATGCGCTAACAATTCGGCAGTGAAATACATTAAGAACTTTGGTAAGATCATGCGCATCTGCCTGTCCAACGGCTGGCTTACTGCCGACCCGTTCTTGAATTACAAAAGCAAGATTAAAAGGATTGACCGTGCCTTTCTGACTGAAAAGGAATTACAGGTACTGGCTTCGAAGGAACTTGCTACCGACCGCCTGACACAGGTTCGTGACATCTTTCTTTTCTGCTGCTTTACAGGGCTGGCCTATGCGGACGTTAAGAAGCTTCGTAAACAGGATATTGTCAGAGGGATAGACGGAGAGCAATGGATTATGATCAAGCGCCTTAAAACGGATACCCCTGCACGTATTCCATTACTGCCAACTGCACTATCACTGATTGACCACTATGCTGGTGAGCCATCTTGTGATAATAGCGGGCGCGTACTACCCGTACTTAGCAATCAGAAAATGAATGCCTACCTAAAAGAAATTGCGGATGTATGCGGCATAACAAAGCCCGTCACCTTTCATATTGCCCGGCATACCTTTGCCACAACGGTAACCCTCTTAAATGGTGTGCCCATTGAAAGCGTGTCTAAAATGCTTGGACATACCAATATCCAAACGACACAACACTACGCAAAGATACTGGACATTAAGGTGAGCGAAGATATGGGCAGGCTTAAACAGCGCCTTGCAGCCAGTTGATCTTCAACTCTCCAAGTTACGGCACACGGCCTTTTAAGGTCTGTGCCGTTTTCTTAATACGATCAGGATTTACAACAGCGATTATTTTAACTAAATTTGTATGAATACGTTACAACAACTTATGCGTACAACGGCAAAGGACATACGTTCTAAATCAGTTTTCGAGTTATCGGCAGAAGAACTTGCCGAAAGACTTCGCCCCACTGCGGAAGCCGTTAAACATGAGAAATGGGAACAGAACGGCTATCTGACTTATTTTGATGAAACCGTTTGTCCTGACGATACCCATATGGTGCATGAGTACCGGGACCGCAGGGAATTGGTGCAAATAGATAAAGACGGCACCGCACACCTGGTTAAACTCCTTTAGTTATGTTTCTTGACGACCCGCAATTACTTATCGTCGCGGGGCCAAACGGAGCTGGTAAGTCCACTTATTCCAAAGACTTATCGCCTGTTGGTGCTTTTATCTTTGATGCTGATAAAGAGAAGGCAAGAATTGAGGCCCGCTATCCCGGTTTACCGGACGAAAGCCTTGCCTACGCAGTAGAACAATATTTTCTTGACTGTGTAGACGAGGCGTTAAAGAATAACTGGATTTTACTATTGAGACAAACTTCAGGGATGCCGGATTGATCAATACGATTAATCGTTTTAAAGACAAAGGCTACGAGACAGGTTTGGCCTATCTGGGGTTAAGAAGCATTGGACAGTCAATAGACCGTGTAACCGAGCGTGTTAGCGATGGCGGACATTTTGTAGATAACGGAAGCATCCGGTATAGCTACAATGAGGGCCTGAAAAACCTGATATACTTTGCAGGACGATTTGATCACCTTGAGTTTATTGATGCCTCGGGAAACTTACAGGAATTAAAGTCCTTGTTAAGCGTACAAAATAAGGAGCTTGTCTTTGTCGCAGATCAACCGCCGGTATGGGCAGCGCCAGCCATTGCTGATATAGCCGTACAATTTAGACCGCGCTCCCCGGAACGCCACCATGATAATGAAATTCGCAGGGGGCCCAGGCGTTAGGATTGGGTTAGGACGGTAGACGTTATACGGCTGAACGACCGCCCCTTAATCACCGCATGAGCAACTAAAAGCGCTTAGCCGGATAAAATGTCAAGGGCGGGCCAACCGCTAAAAAGCGGACAACACAGCCCGCTTGCTATACCCTTGACGTTTTATTGCGGCGTGGGCTATCTTTGCGGCCATTGGTGATTGAGGGACTGCTATTCCTCCCTACTGTGTGTATTTAAATTTTTTTCTTTGATTTTGGTCATAATCGCCTATTGACTCCATTAGTTCAACATGACGCTTATAAAACAATAGCATATTCGAATACGAGTCATTCCAACAATCAATAATGTAAGTTTTTAAGGAACTTTGTAGAAATTGCATCTGCATTATTTCCGTCTCCGGCAACCAATATTCCTTTTAATCCAGCATTGGAGACAACACCATAAACCGTGGCTTCATCCCCTGGATCAGAATCCCCTTCATACCTGTAAAGATCAGTAATTTCGTAATTTTTAAGCGATTCTGCGGAAGGACGCTCTATTTGAAATTCTTTCAAATTAAAATCAGTAAGGAAGCCTTGACTTCTTAAAGCAGTGATTGCCTCGGATACCGTTGCATAATGAAAAGTCATATTCCTTAATATTAGTGGTTTTTAAACTAGCAATATTGCACATGCTAAATACACTATAATTTTTAAATAAGTTAAAACAGAAAAGGATATGGACCTTTTCTGTTTTAACTTAAAGACTTAAAAGCAGCTCAGTTATTTTTATCCTTTGTCCTTGGAACCGAAAGCACTAAAGGAATGACCAAGATTTTTCATATCATGATTAAACTTAGTTTTAAATTCTCCCCAATTGCTCTCAGGCTTGTATGCCTTTAAACGCATCTTCAAATCATCGTTTTTTTGTTCCAGATAAGCAACTCTTTTGTTAAAATCCTCCTTCTGAGCTACTGAGGCATCAGCAGGATAGTCATCTTTTAACTTTTTTATCTTGTCAGAATTGCTTTCTATTCTTGCATCAGCATTTTTTTTAAAAGCATCGTACTTAGCTGCATAGTCTTTCTTTGTGGCCATATTAAAGGCAAGGACATCTTTTTCATTTTGTTTGTCCTTTGCCATCTTTGCATTTGATTGCGGTTGTTGAGCCAAGGCAGTATAGAGTGTGCACGATACCAGCAAGGCTGTTAGCGGCATTAGCAGTATTTTTTTCATGATTAAGAATTTTGTTAGTGAACTATTTCACTTTAATAAAGTTAAGCTTTAAAAAGTTCTAAAACTTACACTTCTATTAATGAATGTTACATCATTCACATATATCATCAAGCGATTGCTTTTTTTTGTTTTTGTAGCAAGGCTACCACTTTTTTAGCCGTATCGTAAGCTGAAGCAGGATTCTGACCAGTTACCAGTTGTCCATCTACAACTACCCGGCTGGAGTAATGTGCAGAGCGACTGTAAAAGGCTCCTAAGGATAATAATTCACTCTCCAACAGAAATGGCACGGAATGAATCAATCCTTCCTGTTCTACCTCCTCATTACTGTAGGCTGTTATTCTTTTGTCTTTCAGAAATGGAGTTCCGTCTTCATTAAATAAGGATAAAAGAGCTGCGGCGCCAGACCCTACGGTTCCAATGGGTTTATTTGCACTAATGAATTGATCCATAATTTTGATTAAAGGCTTACTGCTCCTTAGATCAAACATGCTACCGTGGCCGCCTACAATAAATATGAGGTCAAAATCAGCTGAAATAACGCCTGCTAACGGGATAGACGATGACAGAAGCTTCATTGCCTGAGTATCTGCTCTAAATAGTTTAGCGCTATTGGTGATACTGTTTGCGGTTTCGCTAGCAGGATCTATAGGAACTTGCCCCCCTGTAGGAGAAGCAATCGTAATTTCTGAAGGCAGATCTTTAAACACATAATAAGGCCCGGCCAGTTCCTCAAGCCAAATGCCAGTACTAGGTCTGCGATCTCCTAAAGTACTATGCGAAGTCGTTACAATAAGTACTTTACTGTCATTCATGTTGATGCTCATAACTATTATGCTGTATTAGTTCTTTCATGCATAATCGCCCTACTCGTAAAGCTCATATACTACATACTCTGGTCATTACAAAGATCGGTCAATATCAACAATTGGCATTACAAAATAGTGTTAGAGAGTTACATCATTCACACTATAGGACTACTATTGATACGTTAATATTACTCCCAAGTGTGAATGATATAATCAATTTGTTTAGTTGTGTAACGCACCCTGATTGGAATAGCGAGCTTAGATATTTTCACACCGATGGTCTTATAAAAAATGAAAACACTGCTTATTGCCACAGATTTCTCCGCCACTGCCTCCCACGCTTTAAAGTTTGCTTACTACATGGCTACAATTGTAAAAGCCAACATGGTGATTTGTAATGTAGTTGTGATACCCACTGCAAGCCCACAAGCGGGCCTGGTAGTTTGGCCAATGGAAAACCCTGAAGGGCTGCTGAAAGAAAGCAAAGACGCTTTATTGCAATTGAAATTAGATCTTGAGCGAGAAGAAGAAAAGGAAGGTTTTAATCCTGCTATCCGTTGCATAAGTACCCATGGAGAGGTTACAGAGGTAGTTAACGAACTGATTAAAAATGAAGATGTTGATCTTGTGATTATAGGAACTCATGGTACTGGCGGTTTAAACAGTTTTTTATTAGGTAATCATAGCAGGAGCATGATTAACGACATGAATAAGCCCTTAATGCTGATACCCCCTGCGGCGCAGATTGGACCGGTGAAAAAAATAGCGTTTGCCACTGACTTTAAAAATGTGGACTATGACAGGGTGGCAATTTATACGCTAATAGAATGGGCAAAACCATTAAATGCACACATTTTAATCACCCATATATTTGAAGAAGAAAATCATTCAGAAGAGTTTCAGAATTTGATTAAGCAGTTTATGAAGGAAATTGTCGGGAAAACAAATTATTCCAATATAGGTTACAGGGTTTTTACAGGCCCCGGCGTGGCATCCGGCCTGCTGTGGTTATGCGAGAACGGACAAATAGATATACTGGCAATGGTGCACCGCACGCATAATTTTATAGATAGTCTTTTTAGGGTAAATCAAACACATAAGATCACTACTCATATACCTGTTCCGCTTTTGGTTTTCCCCTCAAATTCGTAATCTGCTTTACTTACTCTCACATTTCTTAAGGCTAATTGTACGTAGTTAAGTACAAAATCTAATGTGTGAATTCTATAATTGTTAGCAAGGGTTGTGTAACACAGAGCTGAGTTTTTACTATATCTTTATGTAGCGGCGTTTTTAAGGAACGTTCAGCTTTTTATATTATTTTAAATCAGCTGTTATGAAAACATTAAAAGAAAAATTAGTGCAAATTATAAGGACAAATTGCAGTCCGGACTGGCAGGCTCATGTTTTTATGAAACAGATCAACATTATACTCCCGGCAGGTATAACTAATTTTGATCCTATTGAAAAAGTAATAAAAGAAATAGTGGAGAGGTTATGCCCGGAACGCCATGAGGACACCTTGTTTGTGATGCAATCAACTCCCCTTGATCGCGATTTCAAAATATATCAGAGTGGCGAAGATCATATTACCGTTACAGGATTTAGTAGCTAAATTAAGTAGTCATGAAAGATCATAATTACATCAAATACTTCCGGGTTTTCAAAAATGATACTGCCGTTAAAGAAGTATCTGCAAACGATTTTAAACCGGTAAGACCAAAGGAGTTTAAACACGGGGATTCGGCCGGATCTCCTTCAAAGATGCTTTATTTGAGTTCTTATGTCAGGTACTCTTTACCCGATGACACTCAAATGTTCTATGGTTACAAAACTCAAGTTGAAGCGATGAAAAAAGCTAAGGCCGGAGCTCTCGGTTATCTTAATAAAATGATTAAAGATGTAGAACTTGGAATACAGAAATTAAAGCGCTATCGGGCTGACCATTATGACGATTTAAATTTTACCCTTTTAGAATCTAATATTCGTAGATTAGAGAAGGAGATGTATATTAAATAACCTTGCGTGTTACCTCACAACAAGAGCTTAATATTAGAAAGTATTGCTCGGGCTATCAATATCCGCGTTAACTACAGAAAATCGAGATTTTAATGAAATATTTTCTATTTTTTTTCAATTATCTTGTCAAGCTTTAGCATGATGTTTTGCAGCATAGTGAATTGTTCAGATTGGGTAGCATATATTGTTTTAATTTGTTCTTCGATTAACAGGTCCATTTTCTGATGTAAGCTACGGATCTGCATTTCAGCTTTCAAATTGATCAAATAATCGTTTTCATTACTCATTCTGTCCTTTTCCTCCTGCCTGTTCTGGCTCATCATAATGATGGGTGCCTGCATGGCTGCGATACAGGACAATATCAAATTCATCAAAATAAAAGGATAAGGATCAAAGTCGTACTTCTTAGGGGCAACTACATTAAAGACGATCCACACTGTTAGGATGATACTAAACAGAATGATAAACTTCCAGCTTCCGCCAAACCTGGCGACCTTATCAGAAACGCTCTGGCCGGAAGTTAAAATATCTTTTGGGGGATGAAGCAAATTATTAACAATAAGTTTTTCTTCCTTGATCGTCTCTAATACGATTTCATGAAGTTTGCTAATATGCTTATTCTGATCGTTTAACAACTGATCAATTTCTTTATTTTCCATAGGAAGGTGTTTTTGAAAGGAAGTAGATACAGATGCGCCGGTATCTGATATAGACGCTTTAAATAATTAAATGTTTAGAAAACATTATTTCCTTTTACAACATTGTATTATTGAGGTGAGCATGCTTCTTTGTATGGTACCCCATAATACCCCTTATATTTTCCCCGTGTGAAACTTTACATTAAAAACATGGTTTGTGTCCGCTGTAAAATGGTGGTTAAGCAGGAACTCGAAAAACTTGGGTTACATTCTGTATTAGTAAATCTCGGCGAGGTAGAAATTTTAGAAGATATGGCGCCCCGACAGCAAAAGGAATTTAAAGAAGCTTTACTTCAATCCGGACTCGAGTTGATGGATGACAAAAAAAGCATCCTTATCGAAAAGATAAAAAAAGTAATTGTTAAGCTGATTCACTATACCGATGGTCCCGTTAAGGTTAATTTTTCTGATTACCTGAGTAAAGAGCTCAAATACGATTATACCTATCTCGCCAACTTATTTTCACATGTTGAAGGGACTACTATAGAGCATTACCTGATCATGCATAAAATTGAACGGGTGAAAGAGCTGCTTGTGTATGATGAGCTTTCATTGAAAGAGATTTCCTATCAGTTGCACTATAGCAGCGTAGCCCATTTATCAAATCAGTTTAAAAAAATTACCGGCTTAACTACCTCTCACTTTAAAAAACTCAAGGAGCATAGGCGAGGAGGACTGGTAATGTTACGTCCCTGATAAGCTTTACAAGCTTATATATTAATAAACCAGAACAAACAATAGTATACCTACTTTAGCTTCAAATGCAAACATTACCAGACGTAATTACAGATCCTGTATTTATAAAACCTAACTCTTATGGTAGCTTAGATCATTTTTTTATTAAGTATATCCGCGATGAGCGCGACCTGCCATTTATTTATTTCATTTTAAAAATTGTATTTCTTTTAATTCCATTTGCTGTTTTATTATTTACGCACATTTTAACCGGGTGGATATGGCTTGCTGCTGCTGTTGCCTACATTTGCATCAATTTTATCTTTTTTATAGGCAGATTTGCTTTGATGTTTCATTGTACAGCTCATCGAACCTTATTTAAAAAGGAACACCATTATCTTAATTATATCCTGCCCTATTTTATTGCTCCTTTTTTTGGCCATATGGCAGATACCTATTATGCTCATCATGTAGGCATGCACCATGCTGAAAATAATATGGAAGACGACGAAAGCAGCACAATGCCCTATCAACGTGATTCTATTCGCGGTTTTTTAAAGTATTTTGGCAGTTTCGTCCTATCAGGTATTTACAAACTGGTATCATACTTTAAAAAGAGAAACCGCAAAAAGCTAATGTACAGTGCAATTCGCGGTGAAGTATTTTTTATTGTTTTAAGTATTGTAATGTGTTTAATTAACATGCCTGCCACACTTTGTGTATTTGTTGTTCCGTATTTTTTTTATCGTCTTATTGCCATGCTTGGCAATTGGGCACAGCACGCATTTATTGATCCCTCTGAGCCGGAGAATTCCTACAAAAACAGCATCACTTGTATTAACAGTAAATATAACTGGCAGTGCTGGAATGACGGGTATCATATTTCGCATCATTTAAAGCAAACGTTACACTGGACAGAGCATCCCCGGTATTTCCCGGGATCATGTCGATAATTATAGTATCAATAATGCAGTAGTATTCATTAAGATTGACTTTATGCTGGTTTCGATATTTTTACTTGCCAAGCGTTATGATCTTTTAGTGAAAAACTTCGTGAATATTGGCGGCCGTTTTAAGTCTGACGATGAGATAATGAGTTTTTTAAAGAAACGGGTGAGGAAGTTTGCTTTCGATAACGAAAATAAATATTTACCACAGTAGCAATAAGCGTTATAAGATAGCCCGATAAGCCTGTATTTTTAGTGCACTGGACATGAGCCCTGACTGCAGTATAAATAAAACGTCATCGTTTTGAAACGGGAAAGATTGCTTGACTATTGTTTTAATCGTCTCTTTTGCATGTGTGAAATCTTCTATCCCGTTAGGCAGAATCACATTTACCTGATTCATCGTGAGATAAATATTCCATACAGACGGACATTTTTCACGTAGTATATAAATCAGCTTTTCCCGAGAATTTTCCATATAATCTGTTTTTCTAATGGATAGGTTAAGTGAGAAAAAATGGTATTAAAATTAAGAGTAAGACCATTGGCCTTACTCTTAAATATGCAAATGAATATTGAGCGTTAATAGATGTGCGCATAGCAACTAATTCGGTCAGCCGCGCTTTTTTCCTGGTAGGTTCAGCGTTTAGTTTAGATATTTTTTCATTTTGTTTACCCACATTATTATTTGCTGTACCAGAGTCTTTCGCTTTGTCATAGGCTTTGCTGGCCTTACTTTCAGCACTTTTTGCATCCTTAACAGTGCCGCCCACTGCAGTGGAGGCCGCAGTGCTGCTGGTGTTTGATGCAGTTAATGCGCCTGATTTAGCGTTTATTGCCTTAGTTTTATAACCCGAGAGATATTTTGAGCAATGGATACCTCAGCAGTAAGATCTGCAATTTCATTACTTGCTTTTAAGTACTCAGGGTTAAGTTTAACCGTGTCTTCCTTGGTCTTGTACTTTTTGCGGATTAGCGGAAAAAGCTGATATAGCCAGTAATAACACACATAATAAATAGATACTTGCTTTCATGATTTTTCAGTTAACTTTAATTAAGATGGAAACCGGATAGGATTGGGTGATTTTATATATAAAGATACCTCGTTTCGCTAACTAAAGGTTACATAACTCAAGCTGCTTGTTACAACATTCACACCTTATAGCTAAGCTATAGTTATTCATAAATGCTCATTCAGTAACTATGATAGAGAGATAAATAAGCGATCAGTTAATAAGTGCTTTCACAGTAGAAAAAAGATGGTCCAGATCAAACGGCTTTTTAACGTGAGCGTCTGCACCGCAATCCTTGCAAAGCTGTTGAATGTTTATTTCTGCAGATAAAAGAAAAACTGGTAAATTTTTAATCAAAGCGTTTGACTTCAACAGTGCACATAGCTCGTTTCCGTTCACTAAGGATCCTTTCAGGCAAATATCCATTATTAACAAATCCGGATGGATGCCTTCAACCCATGTGGTGTCTACAGCAATTTTTGAAAGTACCACTTCGTATCCTTCGTCTATAAAAGTCAGGTTTAACAATTCTAAAATATCAGGATCATCTTCAACAATCAATATGCGCTTCTTCACTACTTCCGTCATACCCTTAAGGGGCAATATTCGATCCGTAAAACGGGAATCCAGCCAATTATCTACTTATTGATTTAAATAGTATCAATAGACGCGCTAATAGACGATATAAATTGACGCTGAAAATAACGGATAGTCATCTCAACAATAACCGTATCCTATTAGCTACTAAATCTGTAATAATTAGCAATTTTTAAAAACAGATGAGCAAATAAAAGTATGCCACGATCAATATTTCAGGCAAATTACTCCGAGAAGGCTAGGATTATTCTTGGAGGACATCGGGTAGCGTAAACCAAAAAGTTGAACCTGTATTCACCATGCTGTATACGCCAATTTTGCCACCATGTCGGCTGATGATCTCTCCTGCGATATATAGGCCGAGGCCGAGCCCGGAACTTTGATTATTATCTTTCTCTGCACGGTAATACCGCTCGAAAAGGTGCGGCAAATTTTCTGCCGCAATACCAGGTCCTAAATCCATAACCGAAATTTTAATCATGCCGCTATCACGTTCCGCCCTGATCATAATCTCTTTTGAGCTGGGCGCGTATTTGACCGCATTGTTAACAAGATTGACCAGTACCTGATCAATCTTGTGTTGGTCAGCCAAAACTTTGAGCGATTTGTCACCCTGATAAACGATATGATATTTTCCTTCCAGTTCAATATGGCTGCATGATTCATTAATTACATCCCAAATGCTGAAATACGTCTTGTTTAAGGCAAGTTGTCCTTGTTCTATTGTAGTTGTGCTAAGCAATTCAGTGACGAGATGACCAAGTTTAGCCGTATATTTGGCGGCATTGCTTGCCATTTTAATCATTGAATCTGACACGGCTGGTTCCTGCTCAAGCATTCGTGCCAATAATTGAATAGTTGCTTTCAGGCTGGTCACCGGTGTTTTCAGTTCATGGCTTGCTACACTTATAAAATCTTCGTTCTGGATACGAAGGTTGTAATTCTCAGTAACGTCCTCAATGATCGTATAGCCCAAAGTATCGCCGTTGTCGGGAAATAAAATGGATGTTACCCTGCATCTCATAATGCTTTTGTCCTTTTTAATTAAACTGGTCTCAAGGCTGAAGGATGACCTGGCTCCTTCCCATAATTCCTCCTGCAGTAACCTCCAGCCTTGATGACACTCTAAAGGAGCATAGTCGAGTATATGAGTACCAATAATATCCTTTTTGCTTTCATACCCCAATAACGCTACCAGAGATTCATTAACCTGGAGTATCTTGAGATCAGAAGATATTATCTTATTACCAAGCCGCGATGCTTCGAAAATAGTTTTAAACCGCGTTTGGCTATCCAGATATTGCTGACTATGTTCCTGTATGGCCACAGCCCGTTTCAGTTGTTCGACTTCCGCCAGTAAAGCATCATTGATTTCTTGCAGAGTTTTCATAAAGTTTTAGCTTCCATTTGTAAACATAGAGGAGAATCAAGGTTAAAGTTAGGTATAAACGTTGAGAAACACTGGTACTTGACAATTTAAAACCAGAAACTTTCCCCTGTATTATCATGTCGGAGTTTAATGGAAAGCGAGCGTTTACACGTCAATTACCATATGACATGTATGCTGACAGGTAGATTTAAGGAGATTTGATTATAGAAAGCGCTGTTATTAAAATAGCAAATGTGTTGATATAAAAAGTGTGATGGCTGCCAACAGGGGCTGCAATTTTAAGTTTTGCCGTTCATTACAACATGCGAGGTAAGTGATCAAGATAACTGGTTTAAAACAGGGCATCGAAGTAATACAGCATCTGCAAAGCAAAACCGCCTTGCGTAGTCTCTTCTTTTTAAGACAAGCGGCAAAGCGGTCTTTATCAAGCTTCTTTGAAAGCATGATGGAAGATAAGGTATTACCTGACGTCTCGTTGTACTTTGGCAGCGGTGCTCCTGCCCGGCAGGTAAACTTGAAAGCCAAAGTTCAGGTTAAGTGTGCTTTGGGATCCGGCATCTCCAAACCCACTCACACCATTGTATTTCAGTAAAGTTTCCAAACCAATGTTTGGCGTGATGAAATAGGCAAAGCCCGGCCCGAAACCGTAGTCAAGTCCGTTTGTATGGCCGCCGCCGTCACTTACATTAATACCACCGACACCCAGGTTAACCTCGCCAAAAAAGCGGCCATGACGTAGTACCGTCATGTCTGAACCGGCATAGTAACGGCCCAGTGCACCAGCACCATAATTTACGGTAGTGCTTGAATTGTGCGCAGTTTGAATACCCAGGTTGACATACCCACCAAGGGCTACATTGTCCTGAATAAACCATGCCGCTTTGGGGGTAAGGTTAACACTAAATATTTTGGAGTTATCCAGGCCCAGGCTTAAGCTGGCCAAATCGCCCCCCACTAAAACATTGCCTTTTTGAATTTGCGCACTTGCTGAAAGGCTGAAAGTGGATATGGCTATCAAAGCGTATAATAATTTCTGTTTCATTTGATTTTAGTTTGTCTTTTTATTAAAATATGGAGAATTCTACTCTTCGGTTCTGTTGACGACCTTCAGCTGTTTTATTAGACGCAATTGGCTGATTAGGGCCATACCCTGTCGCTTCAATTCTGGACGGATTAGCGCCCTGACTAACCAGGTATGCTTTAACAGCTTCTGCCCGGTCTTTCGACAATTTCAGGTTGAGGGCCATTGATCCTGAATTGTCAGTATGTCCGGCCAATTTTAAGCTAAAGTTCTTTTCCGTTAACAATTCAGCTACACGGTTAAGCGTTGGATAGGATTTAGCTCGAATCGTTGCTTTTCCGAGATCAAACTCTAAATTCCTGATTGCTTCGTTAACCACTTGACGGTCTGCTTCCGTAACAATTACCTTTTCGGTAACTATTGGGGCCGGCATTTTTAGTGGACAACCAGCACCATCAACTGCTGTGTTGGCGGGTGTGCCAGGACATTTATCAAACTTATTAGCTACGCCATCGTTATCCTCATCACCCAGATCGCGTTGATATTGTTGCTCGCTTGCTATACGTCTTTGTTCAGCTATAGCAAGAGCGCTTCTTAGCGAAGCACTTTCTGCAGCGCTTTCTTCACGAATGGCTGCTATAGAGCTGTAGTTTTGCAGCTGTGATGATTTGCGTTTACCTAAAGCGAATTCAAACCCGCCATGGGCATACGAAAATCTGTCGTTTGTGGAACTAGACACACCGTCAAAGTTACTGGTTTTCATAAAGCTGACAGTGTAACCTAAATCCAGGTTCACACCTTTAGATAAACCAAACTTTAATCCGGCGCCGACAGGTACAAACCAATTCCGCTGGAAACCAGCGTTCATTCCACCGGGAGTATTGAATGTTTGGGCATTGTAAGACATATAACCTGCTCCGGCTGTAAGGTAAGGTGAAAGTAAATTGCGTTTTTGATTGATGCTGAGATTAGCGACGGTAAAGTTAGCGCTTACTGCAGCCGACCATTCGATATGAGTTTTAAAACTGCTGTTGTCTTGAGCTGGCGAAGGTGAAGGCAAGGCATTTGATCGAAACCCCTTTAATTTACCTGCAAGAAAATCTGCCTGAATGCCAAACCCGGACAAAATTTGCTTTTTGATATACCCACCATAGCCCCAGGTTTCTTGGGGAGTCTTAAAATCGCCATTTGTGCTGCTGTTAAAAGGCGTGTAGTGGGTGAGCATGCCTCCATTAAGACCAATAGACCAGGTACGAAACGATCGTTTTTCAAAACGGCTTGTGGTATCCAAAGTGGAGCTTTGCGCAAAGGCCGATGTGGTTAACACAATTAATAAGAGTGCTAACAGTTGTATTTTTAATATAAATTTCATATAATCTTTTTTATTTTTCCGGCTTTAGGCAGAATGACATAAAGCCTGCGTTTAAATTTTTTAGTAATGGAACAGATAGTCAATGACAGTTATTCCCTGTGTTGGTACTAACGCTATTCTGTGCAACAGGTGCCATATTACTCTGCAGTGGTTGCTTGCAAATGATGGGTGTGATAATCATCCGGTATTTTTGAATCCCTGCCCAGCTTTGCTCCGAATGCAGCTGCTCCGGTACCCAGTAATATGCCAATAAACGAGTATAAGGCTGCCTTACCTGTGCCGGATGCTACGTCGTCAGCGATCTGTCGTGCTTTCTGCTCTGCTTCTCTCTTATTGTTGGATATTGCGTTGTTTAGCTTGGCCTTATCCGCAGAGAGGTTTTCTGGATTGCTTTCATATCTTTTCTGTACTTCTCGGGTAATTGAAGGTGTGGCAGTGTTTACTGCGTTTTCCATAATATTTCCGGCACTACCTAAAGTGTTGCCTATCAGACTGGAGACCAGGTAAAAGGTTAGAATAAACAATAATCCTGCAACCAGCAATCCGTGAATCATACTTTCGGAAGTATGCTTGTCCTTAGCGAGACGCCCGGCCACCCAGCCACCAGCAAATAAGGAAATAATGATGCTCACTGCAGACCAAATACCGGAAGCGACAGCTAATCCCGTTCCCGGCGTATCATGTTTAACGACGTCTACAGCGCTCATGCCAATAGCTACACCGAGCAGCGTTAAAGCTAATTGGGTTAAAACTGCGACAATAAAGCCTGCGAAAACTGCAGGCCAGCTAATTCGCTGATGCCATGTAGGGGATAAAGATGTATTTTTAATAAATGGTCCGGTGCCGCTAAGGGCGACATCTTTAGGACGAAAATCTGTTTCCATAAAAAGTGATTTTAAAGAATGTTAATTGGAAAGAAGCGTATATTAACAACACGCCTTATGACTAACAGCACAACTCTGCCAGTAAAATAATAACTTCGTTAGAAACTCCCGACCATTTCTACCGGGTTCACCCATACCTCGGATTGCTAATCGGTTACCAACTGCAATGGAACTGCAGCCTTACGTAGTGTGATGTTTTCCTTGAGTGTCCTGAATGGCGCCTCGGCAACCTTTGCTTCTAATGTTAATACTGACATGTTATGGAGTTTTAATGTTGATGTAAAGGTCGGGCCAATTGAGCGGTATTCAAATGAGGGCTGTCACGACAATGTATGATGCTCATCACGGCATTTCAGTATAAGTTATTGATAATCAGTTCAAAATACAAAATTCTAAATTATTCCGCTCCAATCTTTAAGTGAAATAAATAGCTGATGTATGGATTTAATAGCCGACATTTATAATAGATATAACAATGGGGTTATACCTTAATTGTTGTTATGGAAAATTCCGCTTTGTTATCTGCCATTATTGAAAATGCTATTGACGGCATTATTACCATAGACGAGTGGGGTAAGATTGAGTCGATTAATCCATCGGCCTGTCAGCTTTTTGACTACCTTGCAACTGAAGTGATCGGGCGGAACATATCCATGTTAATGCCGGTTCCTAGCATGGAACAACCCGTTGAATATGCTAATAACTATGAACAGACAGAGATAGCACGGATGATTGGCGCTGGCCGGGAAGTTACGGGGCTGAAAAAAAACGGCATTGTTTTTCCTTTCAGGCTGGGTCTAAGCGCCGTACAATATTCAGGGCGAAGAATCTATACTGGTTTTCTCCACGATTTGAGCCGGGAAAAAGCTGCGGAACAAACATTAAAAGAATATACAGCGGGTCTTGAGCAACTTGTTGCCGAACGAACACAAGCGTTAGAGGATACAGTGGTCGCCCTGGAACGAGCAAAGGAAGAAGTCAATGTTTCCTTGGCTAAGGAAAAGGAGTTAGGGATTTTAAAAAGCCGCTTTGTATCCATTGCTTCTCATGAGTTTCGAACCCCTTTAACTTCCATCCAACTTTCCGCTTCCCTGATAGAACAGTATGCAGAGCCAATACAAAGCCTTGATATTAGGAAGCATGTTAATAAGATTCAGCGGTTGTCAAGTAGCCTGACAGCCATACTTAATGACTTTCTCTCAATAGAAAAGCTCGAATCAGGGAAGGAACAAGTCGTTTTTGAAAATTTTGATCTGGTTAAACTCTGCGAGCATATAACCGAAGAAATGCAGGTTGTAGCAAAGCCCTATCAAAATATAATCTATCAGCATACCGGCACCCTTAATTCGATTTATCTTGACCAGAATCTGCTAAAGTGCTGCATTACCAACCTGATCAGTAATGCGATCAAATACTCCGGAGAGCATACCTTCATTGATTTCAATACGGAAATCAGCAGTAACCGATGCGGGATTACTGTTAGGGATAACGGGATCGGTATTCCGGCAACAGATCACCCCCATTTATTCGAGGCTTTCTTTCGGGCGCATAATACAGGCACCATTCCCGGTACGGGCCTGGGTCTCAACATTGTTGCTCGTTACGTCCACCTAATGAAGGGAAGTATCGAGTTTAAAAGCGACCTGAATAAAGGCACTACATTCACCATCCTATTCAAGGCGGCATGAAAAAAGTACTGATTATTGATGATAACGATGATATACGGGAAAACGTGGTGGAAACACTCAAGCTTGCTGGTTACCTCTCTTGTAGTGCAAGTAATGGAAAAGTTGGTGTTGAAATGGCATTAAAGGAAATTCCTGACTTAATCCTTTGTGATATCATGATGCCGGAACTTGACGGTTATGCCGTTTTGCTAATGCTTAGTAAACAGGCTGCAACCAGTACTATTCCTTTTATATTCTTAACCGCAAAGGCCGAACACCTTGATCAGCGCAAGGGAATGGATCTTGGTGCGGATGATTATATTATCAAACCGTTTAACGGCGCTGAACTTTTAAACTCAATTGAGCGCAGGTTATCAAAAAAGGAAGCGCAGGAAACATTCTATAGCAGCTCATTCGATCAGCTTGGTGAGCTGGTTTCAAAAAGCGATGGCCTGAATGAGCTTAAGGAAATTATCCGGAACCGAAAAACGCGCTTGTTGAAAAAAAATCAGGTAGTTTACTATGAAGGCGATCCCTGCCCTGGTCTATATCTGGTGCTTAGCGGAAAGATCAAAACTTTCAAACAAACAGAGGAGGGACGAGAGCTGATAACCGGCTTTTATTCCGCGGATAAATACCTTGGCATCAATAGTTCGCTTTGTGGCAGTGCCTATATAGATTCGGCAGCAGCAATTGAAAGCAGTGCCTTATGCCTGATTCCTACTTCTGTGCTGGAGGAACTATTGAATAAATATCCCCAATTGGGCAGGTCTTTTATCAAGCTGCTGTCGGATGATATCCGGGAAAAAGAAGAGCAGTTATTACAGTTGGCCTATGCTTCGGTACGGAAAAAGATGGCAGAGGTCATCTTAAGACTGCAGCGCCGCTTAAAAATAAGTACATTACAGGTGAATATATCCCGGGAAGATCTTGCCGCTATGTCCGGAATGGCAACGGAAACAGTCAGCCGTACATTATCTGATTTTATTCACGAAGGCATCATTACTAAAGACGGTAACATTATTACAATAATAAACCTTCAACGTCTGGCTCTGATGAAGAATTGATGATGTACATCACACATTGCTATGTTGGTGCACACCCAAAATGACAATGCGCTACGTTACCTTTGTCTTTCATATATTTACCATGAAAGCAGTAGCTTATAGTATTAGGGCATTTGAACGGGAGTTTTTGGCGATAGCCAATCATAAAAAACACGACATTACGTTAATTTCTAATCGGCTGAGCATGGAAACCGTACCATATGCTGAAGGTAAGCAGGCGGTGATTGTCTTTACTAACGATGACGTATCGCAACAAGTGATCGGTCAGCTCGCAAAGATGGGCGTTAAATACATTGCCACACGCTCTACAGGAACAGACCATATTGATAAAGACGCGGCCGCTTTGCACGGGATGCGGATTGCTAACGTTCCGTCTTATTCGCCCCAGGCTATTGCCGAACATGCCGTTGCGTTAGCCATGGCACTAAACCGGCACCTGATCAAGGCCGACCGACACAGCCATCTGTTTGATTTCAGAAATGAGGAACTCATTGGATTTAACTTTTACGGGAAAACCGCCGGTTTGATTGGCCTGGGAAATACAGGTAAAGCTGCCGCATGTATATTTAGTGGGTTGGGATGCAAAGTGATAGCATATGATCCTTTCTTCCCCAAAGATGCGCAGGACGTTAAGTCGGTGACATTTTCTGAGCTACTAGCCGCTGCTGACATTATCTCATTACATTTGCCATTAACCAATGAAAATAAGTATTTGATTGATCAGAACATGCTGGCGCAAATGAAGTCAGGTGTAATGCTCATCAACACTTCTCGTGGTGCGCTGATTCACACTTCCGATGTATTAGCGTCCCTGGAAAGCGGCAAAATAGGGTATCTCGGCTTGGATGTTTATGAGCACGAGCAGGGTTTGTTTTTTGAAGACCACGAAAACGATCAGATCAAGGATACCTTGTTACAGCAACTGCTTCGGCATTCGAATGTTCTAATTACCCCGCACCAGGCTTACCTGACCAAAGAAGCTCTGCAGGAAATTGCCGACCAAACCATTAATAACCTTGATATTTTCTCGTACTATAACTAATTGGGAATGAATAACGTGCATGGCCTATCTTACAGTCACTTTCTTTTACTTTTCTTATGCTTGCTTTTAACCGGAACCGCATTAGGATTGCCCTCCAGTTCTTTTGTTGTTGTCTCTGCCTGCGATGGATTCATCATATAAATGCTATCTACCCAATTAACCGGCTTGGGAATAACTTGCTTCAACATCCGGTATTTGATCTCGTACGCGTCCAGCTCGCTATTTCTCGTCCAAAAGTGAGCGCATAATCCTATGGCTATAACAGTAACCAAGTACTTGATTACCGATAAAACAACAGCTAATTTGGTCTTTGGCGAGAGTTGATGCGTTACTGTTACGCTTAACCGGTTGCGTACCTCTATAAGAATAAGTCTTACCTCACTTAATACTTTTGAGATTTGCCCGGCAGGGTAAGCTATATTAAGCTTTCCTATAGCTGCTATTAATTCCTGATTGTCTTTTGCATAGCGTTCAACGAATTCGGTAAGCTGTTCTTTAATCATATCGAATTGTATTGTATAATCCGGCACTTGAGCATGCTGCTTTTCCATCTCGCCTAAGCGGATAATTACCTGGTTCATCACCTCCGCTTGAAATTCTTTATCTGGTTCCATAATTCATGAATTAATTATCTGCTGATTCCCTGGCTTTGCTCTTGGTCGTGATTTTTCTTCTTCCGTCTGTTCGGCTCCTCTGGTTCTGATTGTGGCGAAACGCTTAAAAGCCGCTCCGTTAGATTTAATGCCTCATTTAAAAAGTTCGAATCATGTATCGTGTCGACATGAGCAGACGCATCGGTGCCTTGATGTACACTGATTGCCTGCCGCAATTGGCCAGCAAGGCTTTGTGGTTTTTGGATATCTTGTGTTTGTTCCAGTCTTTGCGCTTGCTGCCTGCCCAGTGCCTGATCCTGTAATTGTTTACTGAGCTTGCCATAACTCAGGCTCCCGTCTAGTTCTGATCCCTTAAACTTGTATTTGCCTTTACTGAAGCTGATGCCCTGTACCTCAAGTGTCCCGCCCTTGTATTTAAATTGTGTACCAATACCCTGCTTAGCCAATGCGCGCTTCAATTCTACCACAGTCGTTACCTGTTTACTTACCGCCTTGATCTTATCATGCAGCTCATACTTGATCTTATCAATACCCTTTATTTGCTGTCGGTTGACATGCTGTTTATCCTGTGCAACGAAAAGGCCAAGTTCGATAGTGAGCGACTTACAGATCTTGATGCTTTTTTGCCGCTGAAAATTGTCAGCTATTGTTTTACCCTCATTGTTCACCCGGTTGTAGATAATGTGCAGGTGCGGATGTTCCCGGTCCTTATGGCGTACCATCAGTACCTGCGTGTTATTGATCTTCATACGCTGCAGATAGTCTTTGGCGATTCCAATCATCACTTCATCATTCAGCTTATCCTTATCATTGGGACTCCAGCTTAAAGCAATGTGGCCGACAGCTTTTCCCAAACCCGGATTCATTTTTCGTTGCATATTAAAGTCGGTTATGATGTGCCGGATCTGATCTGTACGAATGCCATAAGCATAAAGCACTGCCGCATCCTTTTTGAGCACATTGTATTCAATGCAGCCGCCAAAGCTTTTACCGGGTTTAGGTATCTTGGCGATCATCGCTATTAAAGTATTTAAGTGTCTGATCGACTTCTATCAGCACGTTATTACACTTGATGGCTACCGACAATAATCCTTCCTTATGAGCCAGCTTGACGAGCTGGTTAAGATTATTGGCCAGACCTGCCAGCATTCGCATGATCCGCAAGTCTTCAGGCTTTAGTCGGGCTACCACTCTGGCGGTTCTGGCTGCTAACCTTATCCAGTCACTGATCCGCATACCTGCTTCTTTGGCTTTAGCGGCAATCATAAAATGCTCTGTGGCCGTTAGCCGTACGCGGATACCGTCTGCTCGTTTTATCCGTTTGGTTGGTGCGCCGCCTTTACGCTTGGTATTTTCCGGATCAGGTTTTATATGCTTTAACTTACCTTCGTTCTCTGTCATATTTATCCTCGTTTTAAAAGTTCAATGCTTCACTTTTTTGATTTTCCTTTTTGCAACCAGCGGGCGCAAAAAGCAAGTTTGCCGACCAGCCGAAGGCTTGGGCGGAGTTTTTGTGGAACAAAAACACAAACTTGCTTCTTCTGCGCTCACAGATACTGCTTGCTTCTTCTGCGCTCACAGATACTGCTTGCTGTTTATTCAGCTATACCGATATATGGTTTCCATTTTTACTATTCCTCTTTGCCGGGCCAGTGCACCATGCTTCCTATTGTAGGGTGGTATGAGGGCACATAGTGTATGTAGCCGTACTCGTTCAACTGCCGTAAGCACTTATGGTAGGTTGCTATTGACGCTATCTTTGAAAACCGCATCAGCCTTGCCCGACTGACCGAAAACGGGTTTTGAAAGCCGTTGGCCTGCCAACTGATAAATAAAGCCGTGAACAGGCTGATATGGACTGGCTTTATTCTTTCGTCGGTCGTCATTCGTACTATAAGCACGGTATAGCTTTGCTCTTTCATTTTGCCTTTCCTTGTTCCATAATTTTATTAATGTCGTCGGCCGTGTAATATAGGATGCCGCCGACTTTTGTATAATTCAGTGTCCCGTTGATACGCAGGTTCTGCAAAGTGCCGGATGATATTTTTAAAAGTTTTCTGACCTCGCTGCTTTTAAGCCAGTGCTTCCCGGTTGTACCCTGACCGGACTGAAGCAATTGCCTGATGCTTCGCATTTCGGTCATCAATTCATTTTTAAAAGCATTTAAATCTGCTAATGTGATCAGTTCAAAATTCATCGTTAATTCTCCTTACCTTTACGTTTGTTTCATAGCATTAAGCACTTCGCTTTTTCTGAAGTACACTCTTTTGTGCAGGCGCAAAAAGGGCAAGCCCTTTTTCATCCAGTCTGTTAATGTCACTAGTGACACGCCCAATTCTGTAGACAGTTCCTCTTTGGATAATAACCGCTCGTCATCGTTTGGATGGCTGCTGCCTTTGTTAAAATGTTCCTGTAGTTCTGCCCTGACTGCATCCCGGACGCAACGGTTCAAGGCTTCTTCGTTAATGATTGTCATGCCGCAAAAGAAAGGAGATAAGCGGCGCAGTGCTGACCTTCAAAATTTTGAAGGTCAGATTTGAGCGGTTATTGATAAGGCAGGGCGGTAAAAAACAGGCCCTGAATAAATTAATTGAAGATTAAGTCAGTTTATGTTAAGATAGAAAAAGCGTTACGCTACAAGCTCCGTTTTTTCGCTGGCACGATGGTAAAAAGCTGATCCTTTTTTGGTATGTCTCTGTACTTAGTGAGATCAGCACTGTTTTCAGGGGGGAAATAACGTTTAACACTCTCGTAACTAATTTCCTTGCCGCCAACCTTGAAATACTTAGCAATCATTTTGCACCAAATATTAAGCGTGGTGGCATTTGTCAATTCCTTACCATCTTCTAATTTGAGTTCTCTGATCTGCAACATGAGGTGGTAAAGTGTCCGGTTCCTGCCGTCCCTTATATCGATATAGTCTTTGGTTTCAAGCTCCCGTAACTTTTTATTTTCTTCCTTCAGCTTTTTGTTCTCGGCAATGAGCTTGTTTATTTCTTCCAGCTGCCGCTTGATCGTTTCCTGATCTGTTGACTGAATGAACCATCTGTCTATCGAATCGAGATATTCCAAGAACTCTTGTAACTGTAAGCGGTTACGCTGTCGCCGTGAATGTTTTGAGCTGTAGCGGTCTTTATTGATAAGTTCGCTGATAGCGTCTGTGATAATCCTTTTTACATGAATGAAAAACTCCTGCTCGGTTGCATCAGGATATTTGCTGAGAAAGAAACTGAGGTGATGTTGGTACAGTGTGTCATATTCCTCCTTATTCTTTTTATATAATCGGTAAAGGAAGTGGTTGTCTTCATTCCCTTTCGTCCATGGCAATGGGAATCCCACATCATTTGTTTTCGGGTCAAAATCGAATAAGTTCCGATATTTAAAATATTGGTTTCTCATACGTAGCCTATATATATACATCATAAAAGTTAGTAGGTTTAGAAACTAACCCACCAAATCTCCAAATTTCAAGTAGTGTATTGTAAGCATTTACACAAGTCATAAGTTGTCAGCTTTTAACCAAAAACTATATGCTTTTTCTTTATTCCTAATTGGAATTTCACTTTTAAAATGCTACATTTACCTCATAAGATTTGCAATTAGTAGACAATCAAAAAAGGGGCGTAATTCGGTGAGTAGAATTTACTCCTTTCATAAATGATTGATTATCAATATTAAAATGAGGCGTTACAAAAGCCTCTCTCTCCGCAGTACGAGATTTTATCAAAATCATCATAGGGCTGTTCATCAATGAGCAGCCCTAATTGTTTTAACCTCAGTCTATTATGCGCAAAGTCTGGATGTATCTGAGGTGTTCTAAATATGCCTTCTTTAAATGTGAGACCTTGTTTGAACACCTCCCTTAAAATAGCATGCTGTTGGTTGATCGTAGCTTCTTCGAAAATGTGAGGCAGATTTAACAGATAAGGCAGAACCAATAGTTCCTGATTGATAAAATCTTCTAAACTATCTTCCAATTCTTCTTTACGAGCCATTAATTGGGCTTTTTCTGCCGTGAACCTTTTATTCCATTTTTTATACGTGTCGGCATTTATTGTATCATCTATTAGCTTTTGCTCGGCATTTTCCATTTTTTCTGAAAGCAATCCCAACTGCTTGTCAACATCGGCCAGCTCCTTATCCCTAACGGATTGCATTCCATTTAAGCCGCGTTTAACATCAGCGACAATTTCATCAATCAGTTCCTGCGAAAAACTCATATTGATCAAAAGTTTATTGAATTGCTCATGTAAAAGTGTACCTGAAACATTGGTACCGGTGTGCTTGATACAACGATAATACAGGTAGTATTTCTTTTTGCCTTTACACCAACCCGCTGTCATGCTGTAACCGCAACAAGGACTTTGCAAAATTCCTTTAAGTGGAAATTCTGCTTTGGGATGGGTTTTCATCGCCCGTTTGGTAATGCCCAACATGTCTTGAACCCGCCAATATTGTGTTTCGGAAATTATGGGTTCATGGATACCTTTTACAATCTTTTCTGGGTTTTTCCCGTGCGCTACAACTCTAACTAAGCCAGCATATAGAGGATTTGTCAAAATCCGAAAGATAGCTCCGTTGCCGCTTTGAGAAAAACCTATATTTTTTAACTCCTGATGTATCAGATAACGAGGAACGCCCGCGAGGTAGTCCCTGAATATTTTTTGAATGATGTAGGCTTTCGTTTCGTCAATCATCAAAACCATTTTGCCATCTTTCCCCCTGCCATTCAGATAGCCATAAGGCGCTTTGTTCAAATAACGCCCTGATTCCTGTGCATGCCTCGCACTCATCTTTGCCCGCCTACGTATGGTTAGCAATTCCTGGTTGGCGATAAGGTATTTAAATGCCCTGAGAAGGAATACGGAAGGGTCGGACGTGTCTATGTCTAATGGCTCGCTGGTTGCCACTACCTTAATACCGTGAGTCTTTTCTAACTGCTCTATTTTCTGTAATGCTTCGGGCAAGTTGCGACTGAAGCGGTCATGGTCAAGTACAATAAGATATTTTACTTTACCACGGTGTTCTTTGATGAATTTTTCTAACGCTTTGTAATCCGGCCTGTCAAATGTAAAGCTGGATGCCCCATCGTCGACAAAAATAGAGTTGAGCGTAATATGATTATACTCACAATAATCCCTGATGTTCTTTTCCTGATACTCGATAGAGTGAACGGACTGATCCTTTTTACTTATTCTTATATATCCAATGGCGTCCATTTTTTCTCCTTTTTATAATAATTTCCAAGACAATTTCAGCTAATAATTTACGAAAATTATTGCTAAAATCCTCACTTTCAGCATTCTTTTTATCTATAGTTTCAGTGCAAGTTATAGCTGATTTTTGTTCCATAAATGAAGTTTATCAACCATCAAGATTGCAAGGTTACAAGCAATATTTCAGAGAAAGCGGGCGGTATCCCTAAGATGAATTGACGCTTATCGTATGTGTAAAAGTGATAACGGAAGAAATAGAAAACGTAGCGAGGCTTTACTTGCGACAGCAACGCCCGTCTGCTGCGGAGCAGCAGCGGGCGACCCGGCATTTTGGGCTATATTTTGACGACTAAGCCGTCCTGACAATCCGCTGCTTCTTTTTCAGCATCTTCACGATTATCGAAAACCAGCGTGATGCCGTCCTCGTCCGTACAGATCGCTGCATACTCGGGCCCGCCGTGCATTTCCAGTACCAAGTATTGATAGCTTTGCTGTTCAATCTCCTTAACTGGTAGATAAAACAATTTGATTGCCAACGCAAAACGCAGTGATTTGGCCTTATTTAAACCATACTGCTCCAAACAATGGTTGCTGAATATTGCTAAGTATCCACCAAATAACTGTTCGGAAAATACATTAGCGCTTTTAGTTATCCCTTTAGCATAGCGTTTAATAATTCCTGTAACCTGATAAGACAGGTTCAGCCACTGCTGATAACTCAAAATCGGATTATTCCAGTTGGCGATCATTTCTTTTTCGCTATCGGCTATTTTTTCCGCTATGGCATTAACATATTCCAAAAAGTCAGGCATTTCAGCCCTAAACAGGTCGAAAATAATTTTAGCTTTTTCGACATTGGTTAATTGATCTATCGTTTTCATGATCTTTAAAAGTTAAATAAAGGGGCATTGCTGCCCCGTCGATTAGTTTAAGCTGTTCGCTCCATGCTTGGCAAAATCGGTACACAGGTCAAATGCGGTTTGGTTGCGTTGCAAGCCTGTGCCGCCCATGATGGATTTGAATTTGCTTTCCTCGTCCCTGAAATTGCGCACGTTCTGAAAGTATCCAGTCACGGCATTATAGGCGCCGAATAGCGTACCCTTAGCTGTGTTCTCTTGCTGAGACGGTGCGGTCATTGCATAATCAAACACACTGCTTACCACGTTATTAAACTGGCTCGATAATTCCGCATGTTTGCCCGTGGTTAACTTTTCGTGTGTTTCCTTATTTGGACACATGGCTAACTGTATCAGCTTTTTTAATTCAGGGTCAGTAATGCGTACCCCTGACCAGCGGTTAAAAATCGCCTCCAGTTCAGTAGACAGCTGATTAGTAATGCCAAGCATCTTATGCGCCTCCTTCAATTTATCAGTCGCGCTGGCAGTATGCCTGATTTTTACGTGGTTGACATGATTACGCATGGCGGCATTGAGTGTATTTTGGCAAACGATGCGCACGGGCGTAAAAGCAATATAAATACTGCCTGTCCCGTCATGCGAAGCATTCAGAAACAAATATTTCTCAATACAGTCGTTACGCCCAACCTTGATATAATCGGGTAGTTTGGCAGTAATAAAAATACGTTCGCCTTTGCCCAACGCCCCGGCGGTTTCGTACATAATACCGCCATTCCCGCCTACGATGCTGTCAAAAAAGCTGAACGTGTCTACGTTCTGTATCACCTCGTAATCTTTACCAACTACGCCCAACGGCTGCTCGCTGTCGGTGCGTACTGTGGCAAAAAAGTCCGGCACTTCAATTTCAGGGATGATAATACCGTCTTCTGTATTACCTGTGTAGTTTGCCGTATCGTAAGTAAACAAAGGCCTTTTTTCTACCGTGTAATCTAAACAGGCGTGTTGTATCGCCTCTGCGCTCGTCGGGTATTGGCTGATGATCTGCCCCAAGCCATGCCATGCTTTTTCCTTTACGCTGAAGAAACTATGTTTTCCAGCCTGTTCGTTATAATTGAGGTTATGTGCCATGATTTTAAGATTTGAGTTTATAATCCATGAATTCAAGTTTTTTAATTCTCACCTTGCGGGTATCGCTGATCGTGCAGGTTGCCTCACGCTGTATTTCCGTTATGGCATCATGTACCTGTGGATGGCTGGTCTGTATGGTCGCTTTGACCAATAAAAAAATGGTATCTTCCATAGCTTCACTTATTATAGTAGTTCATAAATTCCGCCAGTTCCATCTGAAATATGGCGGGTTGTTCTTTTGCCAGTTGTTCAGCGTAACCCTCCCAAAAAATTTGGTCGGTCAGTTCTATAAATAACTGTAGCATACCTGTAAATTTTAAGTGAACAAAAAAGCCCCATGCCACAAAGGCACAGGGCTATTGTTGTTTAAGGAATAACGATAGTGGCTTCAACCTCGGCCAGCTTTTCAATGCAAAGCTGTTTCACCATATCCACCACACGGGAAATGATGTAAGGGTTTTTGGTCACGAACTCGTTGTTATCGTCGTCCGAAATCACCAGTTCGCAGCGCAAAAACTTGCTGTCTGCCGAGGCATCGTCTTTGTCATCGCTTTGGGTAACGACAAAGGTGTCGAGGTTGCTAACCGTGTTAAACAGCTTGTTCTTCTGAGCAATCTTCTTACCCAATTGCTCCACCAATTTCACGGTATCTTCCAAACCCCGTGTTTTAGTTTCCTGCAACTCTGCTTTGAGTTCCTTTTTAGTTGGCTCGGCGGCTTTTATTGGTTCAGTTGCTTCGGCTTTTGCAGGCGAAGCGGCAACGCCGGCCGCAGGCGCGGCGGTTTGGGACGGCACGGCGGGTGCGGCTTGTGCCGTATTTTTAGCTGGATTTTCATTGTTTTTGTCTTTACCTGCAATGTTTGGGCGCATGTTAGCAGCGGCAGGAGTTTGTTTCTTATCGTTATTGTTTACAGTTGCGGTTGTTCCTTTTACTTCTTTGGTTTCCATGATTTCTAATTTTTTAAATGCTTTTTACTTAATTCAATTTCAATTCCTTGTGAGGGTCGGCGGTCTTTGCTATCCGTCAAACCGGGGGCGCTCTGCTATTCCGTATGTCCATATCCGTTATGCTTTTAATCAAGCCGCTCGGCATACGCCTCGCTGGCTTTTTGTAAGCACCCTCACCTGAAAACGGCGGGCTGCAGGACAAGACTTTGCGGAAAAAAATACTACCCCGGAGCGCAGCGCAGGGGATGGAGATTTTTTTCCAGCAAACCCACAGGGCCCGGTCTTGGCAGGCAGCACGGCGTTCAGAAATTTGCTTGCGAAAAAGCCAGTGGGGAAAATTTGGAGAACCTAAAATCGCTTAGTAAAGCATGAAAACAGCAACAGGCAATATGGCCGAGGAATGAGGCCGTGTTGCCCGAATGCGGTGAAGCGGCGGAGTACAACGAAGCGGCTGGAACCGCTGGCTAGGGGCATAAATATTTAATCCCGACATTCTGTATCATTAAGTAATTCAATTAGCTTTGAACGTATCAAAACACTTATGCATAGCTTTATCCTAAAAAGACAACCAAAGGCTTATCAAGGCAGCGGAACATTTAAAAGCAAACTGTCCAAACAAAACTATATAGATGCTTTGCAGACTGCCTTAACCTCCTATAACGTAGTTGCAAATCCATATAGTGATACAGAGTTATATGGAATTGTTTATTATTTTTTTAACAAAAATTCGGGGACTGATGCTGACAATATTAGTAAGCCAATCTGGGATTGTTTGAAAGGAATCTTGTTTGAAGATGATAAGCTCATAAAATTAAGGACTGCCGGAGCGTTCGATCTTACCAAAAACGACTTGAGTGTGATCGATTTTTCTGGAGTAAAGGGCGAAGTCGTTGCTGATATGCTAGATGCTTTCGATAATGACGATCATATTGTCTACATAGAATGTGGGGCTCTTGACTTCTCTATGTTTAAATTCAATCTGGAATCAAATGGAAATTAAACGAAGATTTTTAAATAAATACTTGCACCAAATAGCTATTGATCAAATTTTTGAAGAATATACTCAAAAAGGTTATGTCGTTCACAAAGATCAGCGTTTGGGTAAATATGAAACAGATTTGGTTGCTCGAAATGATAAAGAAACTATTGTAATAGAGGTTAAGGCCGGGCGCTTAACTCCAGAAAGGAAAAAAGCTATTGCTCAATTAAGTGAATATGTAAGAAATCAACATGGATATAGATTCTTAGTAGTGGTCGCTTCAGAACCGAAACAAAAGCGAATTTCCATTGATGACTTATCAGAACTGATTTTCGGACATATTTTAAACGAGTTTCCTAATGAACTTTCGGAATTAGCTACACATGTTAGGCCGGAACAAATCAGTGATGTTGAGATTAACGCCATCCAATTAAAAGGGGCATGGATATTTGTAAGTGGCAATGGAGTTGTTAGTGTTGAGTTACAATATGGATCAGATGGAGACCAAGTTCGCGGTGATGGTATAAAGCTGCACGATAGTTTTCCCTTCGAATTTGAATTCACATTAACTTATGATAATGGAAGGCTAACGATCGATGAAGTTGATAGACTCGAAGTGGATAATTCGTCTTTTTTTGGTGACGATGAAGATTAGATTAATTGTAATTAAAATTTTTGCCGTATCCAAAAAGCCCTGTCGATTGTTCGACAGGGCTTTCACAATTTCGTTAAGTGTTTTTTTGTTTATTTCGCAGCGTTCTTTTTCTCAGTCACATCTTTGCGCAGATCAGTTGCGACTACTTTGATCTGCTGTAAAGCATTACGCAAACGAGTGCCGGCCGCTTTATTATTTTTCTCGTAAAAGGCTGCACCTTCTTTTTCGGCGGTTTCCACCAATGCTTTCAGTTCTGCTAATTTTTCCATAGTCTTTAAAATTTAAATGAATGATAATGTAAATAAATGTTTTTCAGTAAATAAGGCAGTATAATGACCATCCGTGCTGCCACGAAGGACTACTGTTGCCAGTACTAAGTAACCAGAAGATGAATAGCTATCTCAAGGAGATTGCCGACACCTGCAAGATTACAAAGGATCTTACGTTTCACATTGCCAGGCACACTTTCGTAACAACGGTTATATTGGCTAATGGCGTTTCAATTGAAAGTGTATCGAAAATGCTTGGTCATAAAAATATACGTACTACCCAGCATTATGCAAAAATACTCGATGCAAAAGTAAGCGAGGATATGTCAAAACTGAGACAAGTATTTACAAATGGATCCGGCAAAAAACGAAAAGCTCTCTAAATTATTAAAAAGATGAATTATGGCAAGTAATTCAATAATAGCAGACGAAATTGTAATCAGCCGGATTTGTAACCCTCCCAAAGTTCGGACTGGTATTTTATAGACTTATTGATTCAAAAATATAATTATTGTTGTTGTAACTGTGGAGATGTTGGAAACTCGATAGAGTTTTCAATATCTCCACAGTTT
>Ga0157369_10001042_pt1 | contig 35030 bp, 31 predicted proteins | sample C25metaG_FD_113461 | JGI IMG/M metagenome (GOLD analysis project Ga0157369, IMG submission 113461) | Corn rhizosphere microbial communities from Kellogg Biological Station, Michigan, USA - C2-5 metaG | ecosystem: Host-associated > Plants > Roots > Rhizosphere > Soil | place: USA: Michigan... | reverse complement strand
TCCAGACACCTCCGTAACGTCTGCCGCCCCAAGTGAGAAGATCGGGCCAGAGCCGCGCCGGATCGTGGTGAAGCGCGTTGTCTGCCACTGTTCCACCGAGGGCGTGAACGACACGCGCTTCCTCGATGACCGCAACGCGCCAGCCGGCATCGCGCGCTCGAAGGCAGAACTCGATGTCCTGGCAATAGAAGCGAAAGCGTTCATCGAGCGGACCGGCGCGCTCCCACACGTCATGCCGGAACGCCATCGCCGCGCCGCTGACCCAATCGACGTTGCGCTTGTTTCCGCTGCGGCGGACGAGACGCGCGAGATGTCCCGCGCCGCTGACGACGCCGATCATCCACGCTAACGTCGGCGCCGCACCGCCGCTCCATTGCGAGGAGCCATCGGGATTCAGCAGCCGTGCTCCTGCGACGCCGAGTTTGGGATCAGCGTCGAAGGCGGCTTCGAACGCATCAAGTGCCTCGACATCGACGATGGCATCGCTGTTGAGCAGCAGGATGATCTTTCCGCGCGACGCGGCAACGCCGCGATTCGCGATCGGTGCGAAGCCGCGATTCGTTTCGAGGCGGACGATCTGCACCGAGGGCGCTTCGCTCGTGAGCAACTCCGCGGTGCCATCGGTCGATCCATCGTCGGCCACGATCACCTCGGAGTCCGGAGGCAGCGATGCCAGCACCGCGCGGCAACAGCGCAGCGTCATCTGCGCGGTGTTGAAGGTCGGGATAACGACAGAGAGTTGGGTCACTGGTTAGCAGGACCAGGCGCTGGATCTTGCCAAAGCACAGACAGGAGTGTCTGTGCCACACCGGCTTTGCCGGTAACTGCATCGTCGCGAGTACGGCAGGATCCATGTGGCACAGACACTCCTGTCTGTGCTGCTGATGCTCGGGACAACGGAGAGGATCACCCCGCCATCCCCAACTCCACCATCACCTTCTTCATGTCGGCCCACACGTCCTTTTTCGCCGACGGCGTGCGGAGGAGATACGCGGGGTGATAGGTCGGCATCACTTTCACGCCGTTGTATTCGAGCCATTGGCCGCGCGTGGCGGTGATGCCGTAGGACTTTTCGGTGAGGCTTTGCAGCGCGAACTTGCCGAGGGTCACGATCACTTTCGGTTGGATGATTTCGACCTGGCGGCGGATGTACGGCCGGCACGCGTCGAGCTCCTCCGGTTCGGGATTGCGGTTCTCGGGCGGGCGGCATTTCACGACGTTGGCGATGTAGACGTCGTCGCGGGTCAGCTTCATCGCCTTGATGATGTCGGTGAGGAGCTGGCCGGCGCGGCCGACGAACGGCTCCCCTTTGATGTCCTCATCGCGGCCGGGCGCTTCACCGATGAACATCAGGTCGGCGTTCGGATTGCCGACGCCGTAGACGACCTGCGTGCGCGTCTTCGACAGCTTGCACTTCTCGCAAATCATGGCGATGGCCTGCAAATCGGCGAGGAGCGTCTTGCCGTTTGTGTCTTCAACCGTTGGTGGTGCCGCCGCTACTTTTGGGACGTCGAGGTGCGTGAATCCGAGGTCGCGAAGAAGGGTGAGTTCGTTGCGGAGGGCGGCGTTCATCGAAATTATGAGCCCAAACGCTCGACCACCAGGTCGAGAATGCGGTTGGCGATCACGATCTTCGGGGCGCGTTCGATTTTGGTCGACGAGCCGTCGCGGGCCATGACCGTGACCGCGTTCTGATCGGAGTCGAAACCGATCGAGGCGTCGGCGACGTCGTTGGCGACGATGAGATCGGCGTTCTTGCGCACAAGCTTCTCGCGCGCGTTCGACTCGACGTCGTCCGTCTCGGCGGCGAAGGCGACGATGAACGGGCGCGGCGAGGAGGCGCCGATGTCGGCCAGGATGTCGGGCGCTTTCTGCAGCGCGAGCGTCATCTCGTCGCGCTTTTTGATTTTGCTGTCGGCGACCGAGACCGGCGTGAAATCGGAAACCGCAGCGGCCTTAATCACGATCTGCTGCGACGGCAGCGCATCCATCACCGCTTTGTGCATTTCGGCGGCGGTGGTGACGCGCGTCAGCGCAACGCCGCCGGGCGGCGTGATCGCGGTCGGTCCGGAGACGAGCGTCACGTTCGCTCCCCTTCTCCTCGCCGCCTCGGCGATCGCATAGCCCATCTTTCCCGACGAGCGATTGGAGATGTAGCGAACGGGATCGATCGGCTCGCGCGTCGGACCCGCGGTAACGAGAATCGCGCGTCCTTCAAGATCGCGCTTCGCGAACTGCTGCTTGACGAAATCGGCGAGCACGGGCGGATCGGGCATCCGTCCCGAGCCTTCATCGCCGCAGGCGAGGATACCGCTGTCGGGATCGAGGACGATGACGCCGCGCTCGCGCAACGTGGCTAGATTCGCTTGAACCGTTGGATGTTGCAGCATCGACGTATTCATCGCCGGCGCGACGACAATCGTGCCGCGATGCGCGATCGCGTACGTCGAAAGCGCGTCGTCCGCCAAGCCGACCGCCAGTTTGGCGATCATGTTGGCCGTGGCCGGCGCGATCAGCAGCAGATCGGCCCAGCGCGCGAGCTCGATGTGATCGACGCCGCCGTGACTCGAATCGCCCCACTGCTCGATGATGACGCCGTGGTCAGAGACCGCGGCAAGCGACAGCGGCGACACGAACCGCGCCGCATTCGGAGTGAGGATCACGCGAACGTCGGCGCCAACGTCGCGCAGGCGCCGCACGACGTCCGGCGCCTTGTACGCCGCGATCCCGCCGGTGACGCCGAGGACGATGTGCATGATGGCCGCGGTTCGCGACGCCGCGTTACTCCGTTTCCAGCGCCGTCGTCTCTTCTTCCGGCGGCGTGAGCTGCCACTTCACCTGGTTCTTCTCGATCTCTTCCATGGCCATGCGCGTCGGCTTGGCGTGTTTGCTCTTGCTCTTCGGCGCGGAGCCCTGCACCAGCTGCTCGGCACGCTTGGCCACGAGCAACACGTAGCGGAACTTGCTGTCAATGCCCTCTGGCAAACCTTCCATCTCGCTCCTCCTTCAGGCGCTCGGCCATCGCGGTGATCGCTTCGAGCGCCGTCTTCGTCTGTAGCTTCTTGGCGATGATCGCCGCCTTCAAACATTCGGCGGCGACGTTCAGGTCATCGTTGATGATGACGTAGTCGTAAAACTCTTTCCCGGCGTCGATCTCGTCGGCCGCCTTCTGCAAGCGCGTCCGGATCTCGTCTTCGCTGTTCAGTCCGCGATCGTGAAGCCGCTGTTCGAGATGATCGAACGACGGCGGAAAAATGAAAATGTTGAGCGACCGCGGTTTCAGTTCAGGATCGACAGCGATCTGCCTGGCGCCCTGATAGTCGATGTCGAGAATGACGTCTTTGCCGCTTTTGAGGCGATCCAGAACCTCGGCCTTTGAAGTCCCGTACCGCTGCTCATGAACGAACGCGCATTCGATAAATTCCGTCCGCTCCACCATGGCCTCGAAAACGGCGGGCGAAACAAAGTGATAGCTGATGCCGTCGATCTCGCCGGTGCGCGGCCGGCGCGTGGTGTGCGAGACCGAAAAGTAGAGCGTGATCCCGATCGGCTCGAGCTGCTCGCGGACGCGATTGATGAGCGTCGTCTTCCCGGCACCCGACGGGCCCGAGACGATGAACAACGTCCCATCGGGGTGGAAGTTACTCGACATTCTGGACCTGCTCGCGGATCCGCTCGACCTCGGTTTTCAATTCTACAACGAGGGTGCGCAGCGCCGCGGAGCGCGACTTCGAGCCCATCGTGTTCACTTCGCGAAGCATTTCCTGCGACAGAAAATCTAGCTTCTTCCCCGCCGCTTCGCCGCCGCCGACGGCCTTCTCGGCCTGTTCGACATGATGAGCAAGCCGCGTCAGCTCTTCGGCCACGTCGCCCTTCTCGACCATGATCACCACTTCCTGGGCGATGCGGTCCTGGTTGACGTCGACGCCGGCCACTTTCGCGATCTCCTGCACGCGCTGCTGATACGACGCGAGGAGTTCGTTGCGGATCTCATCGCGATGCGTGGCCAGGCGCTGCTGCAATTCTCGGATCGTCTGTAAACGCGCGATCACGTCGGCACGCAAGGACTCCCCTTCGCGCATGCGCATGGCGCGCATCTGCCCGAGGGCGTCGCGAACGATGATGGCGAGCGACTCGCGTTCTTCCTCGGTGATCTCGGAATCGATCGCTTCGACCTGCAGAAGATCGGGAACGCGCAACAGGTCGCTGCCGGAGAACGTCGACCCAAGCCCGAGCTCCTCGGCGATGGCGCGAAGCTGCGGGACGACGGTGTTGGCGATCTGCGTGTTGATGCGCACGTTGTAGTCCGGCTGCGCGGTGCGCTGCACGCGGATGGAGATATCGACCTTGCCGCGCGCAAACGTCTCCGAGGTCAGGCCGCGGACCATCGCTTCGGCTTCCCAGAGATAGTCGGGGATGCGCACCGACGTTTCGAGGAAGCGGTGATTGACGCTCTTCGCGGTCACCGCGACAAAGTAGCGCGCCGAAAGCGTGCCGGCTGCCCGGCCGAAACCGGTCATGGAAGTGATCATTCGTTTACCAACCGTTCTGCGTCATCCGCAAGCTCGTTCATCATATTTTCCAGGCGCAGGCGCCACTCTTCCGTGTCGCCGTCGCGCGGCACGAGCATCGGCGCGCCATAGAGATAGACCACGCGCGTGAACGGCAATGGGACGACCATCCGATCCCACGAGCGCAGAAACTTTTTTTTTTAGCGGCGAAGGCGAAGGGGACGATGGGAAGCCCGCTCACTTTCGCAACGTAGATGACGCCATCCTTCACGACTTGCGACGGACCCTTCGGACCGTCGGGAGTGAAGGCGATGTTCTTTCCAGCCTGAATGGCGCGCAGGATCTCACGAAGGGCAACGTCGCCGCCTCGCGTCGAGGAGCCACGCGCGGTTTCCGCGCCGTACCAACGCAAGACGCCCGAAACGATCTCGCCGTCTTTCGAGCGCGAGATGATGGCCATCGTCGGTTTGCGCCACTTGGTGTGCAGCGACAGCAGAATGTGCCGATGCCAGAACGCGAGGATGGATCGCGGCGTCCCCGTCAAATTTTCCACGTTCACGTGCCGCACGCGCAACGTCGCGTTGAGCGCGCGAAGAAAGAGATAGCCGAGGAAGGACAACACGTTGATCAAGCGATCGCTCCGGCCACGACGGCATCGTCCGCGAACTGGAGATCGTACAGCTTGCGGTAGACGCCGCGTTTGGCCAGCAGTTCCTCGTGCGGACCGCTCTCGACGATCGCGCCGCGATCGAGGACCACGATCTTGTCGGCGCTACGGATCGTAGAGAGCCGATGGGCGATGACGAGCGTCGTCCGCCCCTGCATCAGGCGTTCGAGCGCGCCCTGCACGAGCCGCTCCGATTCGGTGTCGAGTGCCGAGGTGGCCTCGTCGAGGATGAGAATCGGCGGATCTTTGAAGAGAGCGCGCGCAATAGCCAGGCGCTGACGCTGTCCGCCCGAAAGCAACACGCCTGACTCGCCGATCTCGGTGTCGTAGCCATTCGGAAGCGCGGTGATGAACTCGTGCGCATTGGCAGCCGTTGCCGCTTCGATCACGCGCGCTTCCTCGGCGTCGCCGCGCCCGTACGCGATGTTGTTGCGCACGGTGTCGTTGAAAAGGACGACCTCCTGCGTGACCAGACCCATCAGGCCGCGCAGGGAGGAGAGAGTAACGTCGCGGATGTCGCGATCATCGATGGTGATCCGTCCACCGTTGACATCGTAGAAGCGCGGCAGAAGGTTGACGAAGGTCGACTTTCCCGCGCCGCTGCCGCCGACGATGGCCACGATCTCGCCCGGCGCAATGGTCAGATCGACTCCGCGCAACACCGGCTCGGCCTGGTACTGAAACGAGACGTTCTCGTAGCGGATACCGCTGCCGACCGCGGCGATCGATCCCGCGCCCGGCTTGTCTTCGACTTCGTTCGGAATGTCGAGCATGCGGAAAACGCGCTCGGCTGCCGAGAGCGCCGTGTTGACCGAGAGGTTGACCTTGTTCAGTTTCTTGATCGGCTGGTACATCGCCGCCAGCGCTGCGATGTAGGCCATCAGCGCGCCGAACGTCAACGTGCCGTTGGCGATGCGGCGCTGGGCGTAGACGAAGATGGCCAGCGCGCCGAAGCCGGTTACGAAGTCCATCACCGGCGACGAGAGCGCCTGGATCTTCTGCGCCTTCAGATTCGACGAGAGGTGGCGCTTGGTGGCGATGTGAAAGCGGCCGATCTCGAAACGCTCCATGGTGAAGGCCTTGACGATGCGCACGCCGCGGATGGTCTCTTCGAGCAGCGTGGCCATGTCCGCCATCCGCTCCTGCGAGCGATGCGTCGTGCCGCGCAGGCGGCGGCCGAAGTGGACGACCGGGTAGACCATCACCGGCGCGACGATGAAAGTGATCAGGGCCAGCTCGGGATTGGTCCAGAAGACGTAGCAGAGCAGGAAAAAGAGCGTCAGCGATTCCTGGAAGAGATCGCCCATGCGCGTCGACACCGCGGCCTGAATGGCATCGGCATCGGACACGACGCGGCTGACCATCTCCCCTGTCGATCGCTCGGAAAAAAATCGATGGCTTTGAAAAATGATCCGCTCATACAACTGATTGCGCAGATCGCGCACCGTAGAGAGGCCGACTTTCTGGAATGCGTACTCCGAGAAAAAGGAGGAGAGCGCGCGCAGGACGATCACGATGAACAGCGCGATCAGGATGTGACGGAACTGATCCTTGCGGCTTTCCTTGTCCCACCACGCCCGGAAACGATGGTTGGTCTGATCGAGGTGATTGATGATCCAGCCGCGCTGCCCTTCCGGAAGATTGCGCTTGAGGACGACATCGGCCACGCGGTTCTTGGCTGTCAATTCGCGCGACGTGTGCGGGATCACCTTCGCGCCGGGAGGCGTGAGGCCGATATCGATGATCGGCTGGATCAGGCCGATCATGCCGGTCGACGTGACCGCGAAGATGATCATCGAGCCGAAGGCGAGCGCCGCCCACGCTTTGTAGCGGCGGAGGTAGCCGTAGAGCCGGCGCAGGAGCTTCATCGTTTGATCGTTTCCATGATCACTTCTGCCGCGCGTTGGGCCGCGCCGGCGTCGCCGAGTTTACTCCGCACCGCCGCCAGCTCTTCGACGACCGTGGCGTAATTGGCCGGTTCGAGCAGCCGCCGCGTTTCGTTCGCGATCGTTTGTCCGTTCACGTGGCCCTGAATCAGCTCGGGGACGATCTTCTTCCCCGCCACGATGTTGATCAGCGCAAAGTGCGGGATGGTCACCACCATCCTGCCCAACCAATAGTTGAGCAGCGACAGGCGATACATGACGATGACCGGCGTCCCCAGAACTGCGCATTCGAGCGTGGCCGTACCGGACGACGACAACGCGATGTCCGCCTCCGCGACCGCCGCGCCGTTGTCGTGCTCGACGATGCGGACGTTTCTTCCGGCGACGTATTCATCGAGCAGCTCGCGCGCAATCGTCGGCGCCTGAACGATGTACGCGTCGACGCGGCGCTCGCTCGCCAGAATCTCCACGGCATCGAGCATCGCCGGCAGCAGCGAATTCACCTCGGCCTTTCGCGATCCCGGGAGGAGCGCGATGCGAACCGGGGGTGTCGGGTGTCGGGTGTCGGGGGTCGGAAAAAAAGCGGCGGTTGTCTCAGATCCTTCATCTCCGACTCCCGACCCCCGACTCCCCACTCCCGGCCGAGCGATATGCCCAATCTCTTCGATTAACGGATGGCCGACGTACGCCGCGTCGATCCCGTGCTCGCGGTAGAAGGTCTCCTCGAACGGAAAGATGACGATCATGCGGTCGACGTACTCTGCGACCTGTTTCACGCGTCCTTTCTTCCACGCCCAGAGTTGCGGCGAGATGTAGTAGACGACGCGAATGCCCAGCTCTTTGCAGCGGCGGGCCATGCGCAGATTGAATCCGGGATAGTCGACGAGCAAAACCGCATCCGGCTTCTCGCGCGCAATTTCGGCGGCTGTTTCATCGAAAATCCGCCGGAACATGCGCAGATGGCGAAGGACGTTGAAGAAGCCGACGATTCCCATCTCGCGCGCGTGATGCACGAGGCGCATTCCTTCGCGCGCGAGCAGATCGCCGCCGATGCCGAAAGTCTCGATCGTTGGATCGAGGCGCTTCAGCTCGCGCAGAACTTCGGCGGCGTGCAGATCGCCGGAGGCCTCACCGGCGATGATGGCCAGCTTCATCGCAGCGGGAACGGAAACATCAGCCACGCCAGCGCGATGCCGCCGAAAAAGAGCGAGCAGAAGATGACGAGGAACGTGCGGATCCGTTCGGCGCGCGTCTCCTTCCAGAGCAGCGCGAAGAAAATGCCGGTGGCCATCGCGTAGATGAACATCAGCACGATGTGGTTGCGCAGAAGACTCATTCTTTTCGTTCCTCGGCGATGTCGAACGCGTCGACGACGAGCAGCAAATTCATCAGGCCGGCGGTGATCGTGAAGGCCGTGCCGTGCTCGAACGTGATCGACGTGATGTCGCCGTGCACGCCCATGCCGGCGGCGATCCAGTAGATCACGCCGGAGCCGAGTGAGCCGAGTGCGGCCAGCATGCGCAGCACCGATCCGTTGGCGTGATTGATCGTGTAGAGATCGCCGTCGATGGCCACGCCGATCACGAACAGCACAACGACGATGCAGAAAAACGTGATGGCCCGCCCGCGGCGGCCGAGGTAGAGATGGCCCGCGCCGGGTACGAGGTACGCCAGCAGCATGGCAGTGACGGTGCGGCCTTTCATTGTTCGGTGGTCGATCCCTTCCGGAGTTTCGTGAAGTGCGGCAGGAGCTTGTCGTACGTGACGTCGAGATCCTCCGGCACGATGCGCGTGCGGGCGGTGACGGTCATGAAATTCGAGTCGCCGCTCCAGCGCGGAACGATGTGCATGTGATAGTGGTCGGCCACGCCCGCCCCAGCCACCTGTCCGAAATTCATCCCGACGTTGAAACCGTCCGGACGGTAAACGTCGGAGAGGATGCGTTGTGATTCCGCGGTCAGGCGAATGAGCGACTTCAGCGAGTTGTCGCGGCTCTGGAACAGCAGCGCTTCGTGCGCGACCGGAGCAACCATGAGATGGCCGTTCGTGTAGGGATAGCGGTTCAGCATCACCAGGGCGTCATCGGTGCGGAAGACGGTCAGCGTATCGCGGAGCGCATCGGACCGGACCGCATTGCAGAAGATGCATTCCTGCGTCTCGCTTTTCGGGGCGGTCAAGTAGGGATATCTCCAGGGAGTGAAGAGGATGTCCATGTGGGAGATTTGGGGCGTTGCATGATCGAGAGTCAAAGGCGAAATGTTGAATGTTCAATGTTGAATGTTGAATGTGAAAGTCCCGGCGGAGCCATTCAACATTGAACATTCAACATTGAACATTCAACATTTGCTTTTATGCGCCGCCTCCAACGTCCGAGGATGGCGATCCCGCGCTTTCCAGCGCCTTGTTGATCAGTTCTTTAAGTTCCTTTCCCGGCTTGAAGTACGGGATCTTCTTCGACGGCACGTCCACTTTCTCGCCGGTCTTCGGATTGCGTCCGGTGCGCGACTTGCGGCTGCGGAGGCGGAAACTGCCGAAGCCGCGCAGCTCGATTTTCTGACCGGAACGGAGGGAATCGACGATCGAATCGAAGACGATGTTGACGATGGTCTCGGCCTGTTTTTTCGTCAGCGAAACGACGCGCGCGACCTCGTCCACGAGCTCCGCTTTGGTCATCACGCCCGCTTTGTCCGCGCTTTCTTCTTCGGGTTCCAGGTGATCCAAAGGTGCCTCCTCGCTCATGACGCTCACCACTGAAACAGAAACCGCGGACGGCGCGTGAGGATGCGGCTGATGGCGGTCTCCGTATCGGAGTCATCGCTGGTCAGCGCGTCGAAAATCCCGCGTGTCCGCTTCTTCGGATAGATGGTTCCGGGCCTGCCGGAGATTCCGCCGAGTTTGCCGGCCACGCGCACGGCGTCCTCGAGGTTGCCGAGCTGGTCGACGAGTTTCATGCCGAGGGCCTGCTCGCCGGTAAAGACGCGTCCGTCGGCGATGTTGCTGACCTCGGCCTCGCTCAGCTTTCCTTTTCGTCCCGCGGCCACGGCGCGGACGAACTGCGAATGCAACTGCATCACGATCGCTTGAAAATAGGCGCGTTGCGCGTCGGTCAGATCCTCATACGGCGAACCTGCCGCTTTCATCGCGCCGCTGGTGATCGTCTGCGGCTTCAACTTCGCCCACGCGATCAGGTCCTTCGTCTCCATCCACTGCAGGATCACGCCGATGGAGCCGGTGATCGATCCGGGATTGGCGACGATAGGGTCACAAGCCGACGCGATGTAGTAGCCGCCCGAGGCCGCGACGCTGTCGAGCGAGGCGATGATCGGCTTGCCGCTGCGCGCGCGGACGTTGCGGATCTCCTCGTAAATCTCCTGCGACGGCGCGATCGCTCCGCCCGGGCTGTTGATGCGCATGATGATCGCTTTGACGCTGTCGTTCTTCGCATAGCGGTGCAGCGCGTCGATCGTGTCGCGCGATCCGAGAATCTCGCCGTCGATGGGGATGATGGCCACTTTGGAGCCGAAGACGTCGCCGCGCGTGGTGGTGTCGTTGTTGGCCATCATCGCAATCAGAACGCCGAAGAGCGCCATGCCGGCGAAGACGACCAGGCAACCGCTGAACGCGCCGAGAAAGAAAACGCCCGCGCGCGATTTGCGCGGCGTCGGCACGGCAGCCGGGTCGGCAATCGCCTCACCGGGAGTTGCAACGGGATCGAGTTCCGTCATGCGATCAGCCTTGCGGCGTGGTCTCCGCCGGAGCGGCTTCCGCTTCCGATTCGCCTTCCGATTCGGCTTCCGGTTCCGCCGGATGCTCCTCGGCAGCCGGCGCCGACTGCGCGTGCTGCGCGATCTCATCCTCGGTCAGCGGTTCGACGTCGCGCGTGGAGAGTCCGATCTTCTTGTCGGTCCAGTCGATCTTGATGATGCGCGTGCGGACGGCCTCGCCGACATGAAATGTCTTGTCGAGCTTCGCCTTCGGATCGCGCGAAATCTCCGAAATGTGCGCGAGCCCTTCCACGCCATCGGCGACGCGGATGAAGAGACCGAAGTCGGTGATCTTGGCGATCGTGCCGATCAGCTCATCGCCGACGTTGTGCGACTTTGCGAAGTTGTCCCACTCGTTCGGAAGGAACTCTTTGATCGAGAGCGACAGGCGCTGGTTCTCGCCGTCGACGCTGATCACGCGCGCCTGCACCGCATCGCCCTTCTTCAGCACCTCGTTCGGATGCTTGAGGCGGCGATTCCACGACATGTCGGAGATGTGAATCAGGCCGTCGATGCCGTCTTCCACTTCGACGAACGCACCGAAGTCCGTCAGATTGCGGACCTTGCCCGTGACGACGGCGCCGATCGGATAACGCTCGGCGATGGTGTCCCACGGATTCTGTTCGAGTGCTTTGAGCGACAGCGAGATGCGCCGGTTCTGCACGTTGACGTCGGTGACGACGGCATCAACCTCGGTGCCCATCGCCAGCAGCTTGGATGGATTGCGGACCTTCTTCGTCCACGACATTTCGGAGACGTGAATCAGTCCTTCGACGCCTTCTTCCAGCTCGATGAACGCGCCGTAGTCGGTCAGCGACACGACGCGCCCGTGAACTTTCGAGCCGAGCGGATAGCGCTGCACGACGTCCGTCCACGGATCCTGGCTCTTCTGCTTGTAGCCGAGCGAAACGCGCTCCGCGGCCGGATCGAACTTGAGCACGACCACTTCGATCTCATCGCCGACGTTGAAGTATTCGGAAGGATGGTTGACGCGGCCCCACGAAACGTCGGTAATGTGCAGCAGCCCGTCGACGCCGCCGAGGTCGACGAAGACGCCGTAGTCGGTGATGTTCTTGACCACGCCGTGCGTGTGCTGCCCTTCCTGAAGCCGGCTGAAGGTGTCGGCTTTCGCCGCGGCCTGTTCGACTTCGACGATGGCGCGCCGAGAGAGGACGACGTTGTTCCGTTTCTTGTCGAAGGAAACGATCTTGAATTTGTATTCGTGTCCGCGGAGTGCGTCGAGATTCTTGACCGGCTTGGTATCGATCAGCGATCCCGGCAAAAACGCTTTGACGCCGCCGACGTCGACAGCCAGTCCGCCTTTGACGCGCTCGATGACGCGGCCGGCAATCGGCTCGTCCGCTTTGAACGCGGCTTCGATGCGGTCCCAGACCAGCATCCGCTCCGCTTTTTCGCGCGAGAGGACGATGTAGCCGCTGTTGTTTTCGAGGCGCTCGATGTAGACGTCGAGCTCGTCGCCAGGCTTGACCGTGATCTTGCCGTCGTAGCCGGTGACCTCATGGACAGGTAGAACGCCCTCGGATTTGTAGCCGATGTCGATGACGACTTCGGCGCCGAGAACTTTCAGGACACGCCCACGGATGATGTCGCCCTCGGCAAAGTTCGACATTTTACGGTCGTAAATATCGAGCAACTCGTCCATGCCGAGGCCTTCGAGGTCGTTGGGCTCCCCCCCTTTTCGGAGCGGTTGATTCAGGTTTTTCGGATCGTCACTCGACGGCATGAAACGGGCTACCTCCTGGAATTTCCGGGCGCATACGCCCGGAGGCGCACGTGGCGTAAATTGTTGATACTAGTCGAAATGCGGAGTTTAGCGGCGAGGGCGAAGGGGAGTCAAGGAATTACGGGCGTCAGGCGGGTGGCTGTCATCCTGAGCCGCCGGAGGCGTTGGAGCGCGAAGCGCGGAACGCCGGAGGACGGCGAAGGATCTCAAGTTGCGCAACTCCGGCTGAAACCCGCTGGGATTCAACGCAGCTTGGAAAGCTTTGAGATCCTTCGGCGCCCTCCGGCACCTTCGCCTGCGGCTCCGTGCCTTCGGCAGCCTCAGGATGACAACCAACCCGCTCGCGCGAATCACTGCTCCCAGTGGGCGCTGAGATCGACCCACTTCGGGTTCATTGTCTTGACCAGCTCGATCTTCCTCTTTCGGGTCCATCCTTTGAGCTGCTTCTCTCTAGCGATTGCATCGCGGACATCCGTCGTCTGCTCAAAATAAACAAGGCGATCGAAGTGATAACGAGAGGTGAACTCCGAGCCCTCGCCGCGTTTGTGTTCAGAGACGCGCCGGGCGAGATTGTTCGTCATGCCGATGTAAAGCGTCATCGAATTGTTCGAGAGGATGTAGGTGGAGTAAAGGCGTAGGTCACCGTATGAGGTCCATCGCATTGGGCGATTTTCCCTCGGTACTTTCTGCCAACCAAATGTTCTACATACGGTGGATTTGACCTGTCATCCTGAGCCGCCGAAGCCACGTAGCGCGAAGCGCGAAGTGGCGTAGGACGGCGAAGGATCTCAAGATGCGCAGCTCTAGTCGAAGCCCGATTACGCACCGCGCGGATTGAGCCGCAGCAGCGATTCGTGATCAGCGGGATTCAACCCAGCGCACGTAACTTGAGATCCTTCGCCGTCCTTCGGCGTTCCGCGCTACGCGCTCCAACGCCTCCGGCAGCCTCAGGATGACAGACGCGCCGGTGCGCGATCGCAGGTCACGACGACAGCTGCACGATCCTCGCGACCACCTCTTCAATCGTCAAATCCGACGTGTCGATCACCGTGTACGAGTCGTCGTAACTGAGCGGCGAGTCGGCGCGCGTGGAGTCCTGTTCGTCGCGGGCGATGGTGGCGGCGAGGATGGTTTCGTACGACGCGCCCTCCCCTTTTGCCAGCAGTTCGGCGTGGCGGCGGCGGGCGCGGACCTCGGGACGGGCAGTCAGAAAGAATTTGTAGGGCGTGTCGGGGAAAACCTTCGTGCCGATGTCGCGGCCTTCGAGGACGCCTCCGCTGCGGCGGCCGAGGTCCTGCTGGAGGCGGACCAGGACGCGGCGGACGGCGGGAACGGCGGAGACGTTGCTCGCGGCCATGCTCATCTCCGGCGTGCGGATCATCGAGGTGACGTCTTCGCCGTTGAGCAGGACGCGGGCGCGTTCGCCGGGGATGAAGTCGATGCGCGTGCGCGAGGCGAGATCCTCGAGTTTTTTTTCATCGCGCGTGTCGATGCCTTCGCGTGTCGCCGCGAGAGCGAGCGCGCGGTACATGGCGCCGGTGTCGATGTGCGGGATGCCGAGCTCGCGCGCGACAGCGCGGCTGGTGGTCGTTTTGCCGACGCCCGAGGGACCGTCGATGGCGATGATCCGTGAAGGCATGGCCGGTTATCGCCTCGCGCTGCTGCGCGACGGACGCGCGCCGGCGCGGCGGACTGCAGGTTTTTTCGATCCGCTCGCTTTGCCCGCCGCAACTTTCGGACGCGGCGAGGCCGGACGCGGCGACGGCGTGCGGCGCGTCGAGCTTCGCGTTTCCGTTCGTGATGATGCCGCTCGCTTCGCAGCCGGTTTCGCGCGCGACGCTGCCGGTTTTCGCGAGGCAGCGGCCGCCGGTTTCTTGTGCGACACCGGACGCGCCGATGTTCGGCGCGGCTTCGCGAGCTTCTTCGGCTCCTTCATCGTCTCCAGCATCTTCACTTCCTGCTTCGTCAGCTCGCGCCAGACGCCGGGAGTGAGTTTCGGATCGGAAAGAGGACCGATGGCGACGCGGCGGAGTTTCGAAACGGGATGGCCGACCGCCTGGAACATCTTGCGGATCTGCTGCGTGCGCCCTTCCCGCAACTTGACCTCGAACCAGCTGTTGCCTTCGTCGTCGCGTTTGCCGGTGGTGTGCATCCGCTCGATGTCGCACGGGAGCGTGCGCTTGCCGTCGATGGTGATGCCGCGGCGGAGTTTGTCGACCAGCCGCTCCTCGGGGACGCCGCGCACTTTCACGCTGTACGTCTTGATGGAGCCGTGCGTCGGATGCGATACCTTGAAGGCCAGTTCGCCGTCGTTCGTCAGCAACACGAGCCCCTCGGAATGGAAGTCGAGACGGCCGACGGGATAAATGCGTTCGCGGATTCCGCGCACGAGATCGATGACGGTGCGGCGGCCTTGCGGATCCTCGACCGTCGTCATCACTTCTTTCGGTTTGTACAGGAGGATGTAGCGGTGCGGTTCGGCTTTGGTAATCAGTTTGCCGTCGACTTTGATGTGATCGCGATCGGGGTCGGCGCGCGTGCCGAGTTCCGAGACGACACGCCCGTTCAGCGTGACCCGTCCCTCCCGGATCATCGCCTCGGCTTCACGGCGCGACGAAACGCCGGCGTGGGCGATGATCTTCTGCAATCGCTCTTGCATCACTCTGATTGATCGTTGACGACGCCGGATTGTACCTCGTCACTCGCAGAATTTTCGCTCGCAACATTCTCGTCGCTCAATTCCGCATTCACTGCATCGTCGATCTGCTCACCTTGTTCGAGCGGAACTTCGACACCTTCTGCGATTGGCGTCGACTCGATGGCCATCACTAGATCTTCGTTGATCTGCTCGCCGATCAGGTCTCCGAATTCTTCGAGGCGCGGCATGTCGCGGATGTCGTTGAGTCCGAAGTGCACGAGAAATTCGCGCGTGGTGCGATACAGAAACGGACTGCCGACGACGTTCTTGCGTCCCGCGACGCGGATCATGCGCCGCTCCAGCAGCGTGCGAATGGTCTGATTCGAATTGACGCCGCGAATCTCCGAAACCTCGGGCGCGGTAATCGGCTGGCGGTACGCGACGATGGCCAACGTCTCCAGCGCAGCGATGGAGAGACGGTTCTCCCCTTTTTTCGCAAAGTACTTCTTCAAAATCGGATCGTGCTCGGCGCGCGTGGCCAGACGCCAGCCGCCCGCGGTCTGTTCGAGCATGAATCCGCCGAGGTGCTCGTCGAGCGCGCGCTTGATCTCTTCGAGCTGCGCGATGACGGCTTCCCTTCCCTCGTCCGCAAACGCCTCGGCAAGCTCGTCGAGCTTCACCGGCTCATTGCTGACGAAAAGGATGGCCTCGAGGGCCGCGCGTAATTCGTTTGGTTCCATTGGCATGGTCATTCGTTCGTCAACTATTGTCGAAAACCGCGAACTGCGATTCGTCGATCGTCTTCTCCGTGCCGGCGATCAGAATCTCGCCGAAGTTGCCGCTCTGTTTGAGCGAGATGCCGCCGAGGCGGACCAGTTCGAGCGTGGCCAGGAAGATCGCGATCAACTCGTTGCGGTCGCGGCCTTCGAGGAACCACTGCAGACGGATCGGCGATTTCTCCTGCAGTTTCGTGTACAGCTCGCGCATCTTGTCCGAAATCTTGTGAATCGTCCGCCGAAGTTCGATCGCCTGCGGGTGATTCTGTTTGTAGCGATTGAGCGCGCCGCGGAACGCGTCGATCAGATCGAAGAGTCCGACCTCGCTCATGTCGATCTCCGACGCATCGGTGCCCGGAATCGGCGTCGCGGGCCGCGGCCAGACGCCCATGCGCAGAACGTCGAGCTCCGCAAACGATTCGGCGACGGCCTTGAAGCGCTGATATTCGAGGAGCCGGTCGACCAGTTCCTGCCGCGGATCCTCGATGACTGCATCTTCGTCGTGCGGCAGCAGCATCTTCGACTTGATGTGGATCAGCAGCGCGGCCATGTAGATGTAGTCGGCGGCGACGTCGAGGCTCAGCTCCTCCATCGCATCGAGGTACGCGTTGTACTGCTCCGTGATCAGCGCGATGGGGATGTCGTAGATGTCGATCTTGTGCTGCTTGATGAGATGCAGCAACAGATCGAGCGGCCCGTGAAACGACGGCAGCGTGACCTTCAGCGCGCCGGCGCTTTCGTCCTGCTCATCGGCCGGACGATCATCAGCTGGCTGCGCCACTTTCTCTTCGTCAGCCATCGTCGTCATCGCAGCCCGCTGTAATTAATTTTGACCGCATCGCGCACGAGTTGCATCGTCTCCTGCGCGCGCAGACGTGCCTTGCGATTTCCTTCGCGCAGCACGTCCCACACGATCGACGGATCGCGGTCGATCTCTTCGCGCTTCTCGCGGATCGGCCGCAGCGACTCGATCATGATCTCGGCCAGCAGCTTCTTGTCATCGACGCAGCCGATCTGCGCGGTGCGGCATTCGCGGTCGACGCGCGCGATGGTCTCCGCGTTCGAGAAGAGCTTGTGGAACTGGAAGAGATTGCAGACCTCCGGCCGGCCCGGATCCTTGCGGCGGATGCGCTCCGGATCGGTGAACATCGTCATCACCAGCGCGCGGATATCGTCGGCGCTCGCCGTCAGCGGAATCGTGTTGCCGTACGACTTCGACATCTTGCGTCCATCGAGCCCGGGCACCTTCGGCGTTTCCGTAGCCAGCGGCAGCGGCTCGGGAAAGACGTCGCCGTAGAAGCGATTGAAGCGCCGCACGATCTCGCGCGACAACTCGAGGTGCGACTCCTGATCCTCACCGACCGGAACGAAGTTCGCCCTATAGATAATGATGTCGGCCGTCTGCAGCAGCGGATAGCCGAGAAATCCGTACGTGTTGAGGTCCTTGTCTTCGAGCTGCGCCTGCTGATCCTTGAACGTCGGCACGCGCTCCAGCCACGGCAGCGGCGTGACCATCGACAGGATCAGATGCAGCTCGGCGTGCTCCTTGACCTCGGACTGCACGAAGATCGTCGACTTGGCAGGATCGAGTCCCGCCGCCAGCAGATCGGCCGTCGCTTCGAACGTCGCGTTCGCGACGCGAGACGTGTCGGCGTAGTCGGACGTCAGCGCGTGCCAGTCGGCGATGAAGTAATAGCAGTCGTACAAATCCTGCAGACGCACCCAATTCCGGATCGCGCCGAAATAGTTGCCGAGGTGGATGCGGCCGGTGGGGCGGAGGCCGCTGAGGACGTACTGGGGTGCTTGGTTCAATGCTGACTCGTGACTGATGGGGTTGGCACACGCAAAAGACGCGAGCCGATTTGGACGGCGGAGTGTAGCAGATGTCCTTCGCGTACAATTGCGTGTTCTCGATGGACATCGACCATCTCATCGCGGTCTCGCAACTCACGGATTCTCTGAGCCGCGCGAAGACGCTGGATGATGTCTACAAAGTCGCTCTCGACGCGCTGCAGAACACGCTCGGCGTGGACCGCGCCTCGGTGCTGCTCTTCGACGACAACGGCGTGATGCAGTTCGTGGCCTGGCGCGGAATCTCTGATGCTTATCGCGCCGCCGTGAACGGCCATACGCCGTGGAGGCCGGAGACGTCGAATCCCGATCCGATCTGCGTTCCTGATTTTCACGAGGACCCGTCGCTCGCTTCGTACACCGCGGTATTCGAAGCGGAGGGCATCGTCGCATTCGGATTTTTCCCGCTGAACTATCGCGATCACGTCATCGGAAAGTTCATGCTGTATTACGGTGAGCGGCACGAGTTCTATCCCGAGGAAATCGAGCTGGCCAGGACGATCGCGGGGCAGATCGCGTTCGGTGTGGCGCGCATCCGCGCGGAGCAGGCGTTGGAACGCGAGCGCGAACGACTCCGATTTCTCGCCGAGGCCTCGGCGATGCTGTCGTCGTCGCTCGACTACGAGCGGACGATGCAGCGCGTCGCCGAATTGATCGTGCCCGACGTCAGCGACTGGTGCGTGATCGACCTGCTCGACGACGAGGGCGCCGTTCAGCGAATCGCGGTCGTGCATCGTGATCCGGAAAAGTCCGAATGGGTGGCGCGGCTGAAGAATCTGCCGCCGTCGGAGTTGCGCAAGCAATACGTCGAACGCGTCATCGCCATCAACGAGCCGGTGATGATTCTCTCCTTCAGCGACGAGCTGAGGCCAAGGCTGGATACGGTGCCGGACCTTGCCGCGATCATGGACAACCTCGGCGCGGAATCGATGATGATCGTGCCGCTGGCAGTGGCCGGCCGCACACTCGGCGCGATTTCGTTCGTGTCGTCATCGCCGCAACATCGCTACGACCACCACGATCTAAACACCGCTGTCGAGTTGGCGCGCCGCGCGTCCTACGCGATCGACAACGCGCGGCTCTACCGCCACGCGCAGGAAGCGAATCGCGCGAAGGACGAGTTCCTGGCCACGCTGTCGCACGAGCTGCGGACGCCAATGACGGCCACGCTCGGCTGGGCCACGATGCTCCAGATGCGCGATCTCTCGCCGGACAATTTCCACCTTGCCGTCGAAACGATCGAACGCAGCACTCGCGCGCAGGCCAAGCTGATCGACGACATCCTCGACGTCTCGCGCGTCGTCACCGGCAAGCTGCAACTGACGATGGTGCCGGTGAACCTGACGAACGTCGTCGAGGCCGCGGTGGAAACGATCCGCCCCAGCATCGACGCGAAGTCGATCGACTTGCACCTCAACCTCGAAAAGATCGAAGGCGTGGCCCTCGGCGATGCCAACCGCCTGCAACAGGTGATCTGGAATCTGCTCTCGAACTCGGTGAAGTTCACTCCCGCCGGCGGCGCGATCTCGATCTCCGTCGATCAAACGCCCTCCGGCGCGCGCATCGTCGTGCGCGATACCGGCGCCGGCATCGCCCGCAAGTTCCTCCCCTACATCTTCGAACGCTTCCGCCAGGCCGACAGCAGCGCGACCCGCGCGCACGGCGGACTCGGGCTCGGACTGGCGATCGTGAAGAACATCGTGGAGTTGCACGGCGGCAGCGTGGTGGCGGAAAGCGAGGGCGAGGGAAAGGGCGCGACGTTCACGATCACGCTGCCGCTGACGACGGCGTCATCGCACGCGGCGTCAAAGGCAACGGCAGCCGCCAGCCCGACGATGTCGCTCGCCGGCGTTTCGGTGTTGCTGGTCGAAGACGAAGACGACACGCGCACGATGCTCGCCGCGGCGCTCGAGAAGTTCGGCGCCGACGTCACCTCCGTGTCGTCGGCACCCGCCGCGATGGATGCCCTTCGCGCCTATCAACCGAACGTCGTCGTCAGCGACATCGGCATGCCCGGCGAAGACGGCTGCACGATGATGGTGAAGATCCGCTCCGGAGCCGCCGGCGGATCAATCAACGTCCCCGCCATCGCCCTCACGGCCTACGCCCGCGCCGAGGATCGCATGCGCATCCAGGCCAGCGGATTCGGCTTTCACCTGCTGAAGCCAGTGGATCCGATGACGTTCGTGCGCACGGTGCGGGAGGCGGCGGGGCGGTAGGTCGCAGCCTGCCAAGCCTCGCAAGCACAGACAGGAGTGTCTGTGCCACTTGGCTCTCCTAATCAAACAGCATTCTTGAGGTAGGCAGGATTAGTGTGGCACAGACACTCTTGTCTGTGCTTGGGAGGCTTGCGCTAATCCTTCACCGTCGCCGGAATCGGGGCGCCGAGGAGCTTCTGTACGATTTTGGACGCCTTCGACAGGCCGTCCTTTTCGATGATCTCGATGGCCAGGTCGCGCGCTTTTTCCATCAGGGCGATGTCGCGGACGATGTGGCCGAATCGGAAGCGCATCGCTCCGGATTGGCGGGTGCCGAGAAGCTCGCCGGGGCCGCGGAGTTTGAGATCGAGGTCGGCCAGGTCGAAGCCGTTCAACGTTTTCGCGAATTGCGTGAGGCGATCCTTTTCTTTGTCGGCGACGAGGACGCAGTACGACTGGCGCGAGCCGCGGCCGACGCGGCCGCGAAGCTGGTGGAGCTGCGAGAGTCCGAAGCGATCGGCGTCGATGATCAGCATGAACGACGCGTTGGCGACGTCGATGCCGACTTCGATGACCGTCGTCGAAACGAGGATGTCGATCTCGCCGCGTTTGAAGCGCTGCATCGTCTCCTCTTTTTCGGCGGGCGCCATGCGGCCGTGAATCATCGCCACGCGGCGATTCGGGAAGCGCATCTTCGTGGCCTCGAATCCGATCGTGAGCGGTTTGAGGTTCGACTTCTCCGACTCCTCGATGATCGGATAGACGGTGTATACCTGCGCGCCGGCGGCGATTTCCGTGTCGATGAAGTGGTAGACGCGTTCGATCTGCTCCGGTGCGCGAACTGCGGTCTTGATCTGCTGGCGTCCCGGAGGAAGCTCGTCGATGACGGAGAGCTCAAGATCACCGTACATCGCCAGAGCGAGCGAGCGCGGGATCGGCGTCGCGGTCATGACCAGGATGTCGGGCGTATCGCCTTTGGCGAAAAGGCGCTGACGCTGTTCGACGCCGAAGCGGTGCTGCTCGTCGACGATGGCCAGTCCGAGCGATTTGAAGACGATGCGGTCTTCGAGCAATGCATGCGTCCCGACGGCGAGTTGAATGAAACCCTCGCGTAGTCCGGCCAGCAACGTGCGGCGCTCGCCCGCGGTCATCGAGCCGGTCGCCTTGGCCACGACGAGCGAATCGTCAACTAGTTGACGAATTCGCTGGTAGTGCTGCTCGGCCAGGATTTCCGTCGGCGCCAGCAGCGCCACCTGGTGACCGTTGCGGATCATGATGATGGCCGCAATCAACGCGACGATCGTTTTGCCGCTGCCGACGTCGCCTTCCAGCAGCCGGTACATCGGCTTCTCCGATTGCAGATCGCCGGCGATCTCCTTCAGCACGCGCTTCTGCGCCTTCGTCAAGCGGAACGGCAGGATCCTCGTCACCTCGGCGCGCAGGTCGTCGTCGACCTTGATCTTGCGCGTCTTCGTCTTCACCTCTTCCGTCGCGCGGCGGACGCGCAGCGCGAGCTGCAGCGTGAAGAACTCCTGCAGGATGATGCGGACGTGCGCGCGCGAGCGGCGGCCGAGGAAGGCGTCGTCGAGTTGCGGCGGGCGGTGAATCTGTTCGAGCGCGGGAGCGAGATCGATCACGCCGAGGCGTTTGCGGAGCGCGGGGGCGAGCGGATCGTCGAGCGTCGGAAGCGCGGTGAGCGCGCCGGCGATGATCTGGCGCAATGCTTTGGGCGGGATGTTGCCGACTTTTGAATAGATCGGAACGATGGCGCCGTCCGCTTCGTCGTCGCCTTCGAATTTTTCCCAGTCGGCGCTTTCGATCTGCAACTGACCATAGGACGAAATTTTCGGCGTACCGAAGACCGCCAGGCGATCGCCGCGCCGGATCTGCTCGCCGAGGAAGCCCTGGTTGAACCAGACCAGCTTTACAGCGCCGGTGCCGTCTTCGAGCACGACTTCGAAGACTTTCATCCGCTTGAGCCGCGTGGTGTGCATGTTCGCCGACATCACCTTGCCTCGCAGCAGGATGGGCGAGTCGGTGTGGCGGCCAACGTCGGCGATGCGCACGGGATGACGGCGGTCTTCGTAGCGGTACGGGAGGTAATAGATAAGGTCGCCGGCAGTCGCGAGCCCCGCCTCTTCGAGCTGCTTGGCGCGCATTGGTCCGGCGCCGGGAAGCAGGCGGACCGGCGAGTCGGCGGTGATCGTCACGCGGCTATTGTGCAATACGGAGGATGCGTTCTACGGTGTGTAGAGCGATCAGCATGCGGATGAAAGCTTTATCCGCAGATGGACGCAGATTTCCGCAGATTTGCCCGCGACCTAATCGAACAAGGCCTTCATCGCGATCAACCCGATCTTAATGGCGTCGCCGTTGTGAATCGCGACCGGCGTCCCGGTAGGGATGCGCTGCTCGTTGACGTACGTCCCATTAACCGTCCCCACTTCTTCGAGCATCAGGTACTGATTTCCGCTACAAATAATTTTTGCGTGACGTCGGGAGACGGAACGGTTGGCGTCTACTGACGTTAGATCGATGTCGGGGAGGATTCCGGTGACCGGATCGGCGCGGCCGATGGTGGTCTCGTCGCCCTTGCTGAAGAAAAACTCGGCGCCCGTCGTCAAATCGACCAGCCGATGCCGATGATGAACCTCGGCGGGCGCGCTGCGCGTGGCGTCGAGAGCGCCGTGCTCACTGTCGACTTCGCGGCCCACCAGGCGCTCGAGCAGCGTGTTCGCCTCGCGCAGCCGCTTCGAGTATTTGCGGATGATCCTGACCGCAACCTCGGGATTCTTGTGCAGCATCTCGTCGAAGCGCGCGCCGTTGATGGCCAAAGCGCGGACGTCGGTGGCGGCGATGGCGTCGGCCGTTCGCGGAACGCTTTCCAGCACGGCCATTTCGCCGAAGAAGTCGCCCTTTTCGAGATGGGAGAGGGCGTGCGACTCGCCGTTGATGTGCTTGACGATGTCCACCTCACCCTCCTGGATGATGAACATCTCGGTGCCGAGCTCTCCCTGTCGGAAGATCACGTCGCCGGCGGCGTAGTGAGTTGACGAGTCCTTCACCGGGTCCTTTCCGCCGGTCGTTTTGAAAACGGTTTTCATGGCTTGACCGCCGGTTTCATCAGGGTGAGCGTGCGGTCCCCGGTGCTGACGCGTACGGCTCCACCGATCGGCATCAGGAGGTTGTTCCCGTGATGGCCGAACGGCAGATCGCGTATGACCGGAATGTTGCTGGAGGCGAAGAATTCGTGAAGCAGCGCCTCGATTTCGGCGTCGCTGCCGCACCCTTTCAACTTCCCGATGACCACTGCTCGGATTTTTTGCAGTCTACCGGCAAGGCGTAAGTGGGTCAACATGCGGTCGATGCGATAGGGAGACTCTTCGACGTCTTCGAAGAACCAGATGCCGTCGTCGATCCAGAAGTCGTACGGCGTCGCGGTCATGGCGGTCGTCAATGAGAGGCACCCGCCGAACAAAATCCCCTCGGCTTCCCCTTCGAATACGACCTGGTGCGCGTCGAACGAATGCGTCAACGGCGCGTCGCCGGCAAGCATCGACCAGAACCACTCCTCGACGTCGGGGGTCAGGCCTTCGAACCAGTCAAAGTTGACCATCGGTCCGTGAAAGCTGCCGACGCCGCAACGGACGGCGACGGCCTGATGCAAGGCGGTGATGTCGCTGAATCCGATGATGGGGCGAGGATTGGCGATGATGGCGTCGTAGTCGATGCGATCGAGAATGCGCATGGCGCCGTAGCCGCCGCGCGCGAAGAAGAACGCATCGACGTCGCCGGACTTGAAGTAATGGTTCAACTGTTCGACGCGCTCGTCGTCGTCGCCGGCGAGGTAGCCGCGATGACGATGATCGATGTTGCTCGCGAGCGTGACGCGAAGGCCGCGCGACTCCAGCGTCCGGACGCCGGCTTCGATGCGAGCCATCTCGGAGGGCGATGAGATTGCCAGCACGACGACGTGGCCGTTGCGCCGGAGCGCGCGAGGAGGAATGAGCATTCCCGCGCAGAGTAGCAAAGGCGATGCTGAGTGCTCTCCTGAGAGCGGCGACCCGCAAAGCGCCGTGGGTTGTCGGCGCAAACGGCAGAAAGTGTCAGGACTCAGTTCATCCTGCGAATCGCGAAGCGAGTCGTCAGGATCTCGGCGAGTATCACCGGAGATCCTGATGCCGTCCTTCGCTTCGCTCAGCGGCATCAGGATGGGAGCTTACGAAATACGTGTGGAGTGGACCTGTAAGCCGAATTCTGTTTCCCCGCCGAGGCGAGGATGAAGATCATTCGTCTGCCACGCGCGTTGCCGCGGTGGTCAAGCAACCTACCCGGAAGCTCATAACGGAGACGGGCGGCTCCATGACTTCCCTATTTGGTCTTGCTCCGCAGGGGGTTTGCCGTGCCGCACCCACTCGCGTGGGGCGCGGTGCGCTCTTACCGCACCGTTTCACCCTTACCTCCTCCTCGGCACCTTGCGATGTCGAGGCGATCGGCGGTCTGTTCTCTGTTGCACTTTCCGTCGCGTCACCGCGCCTGGCCGTTAGCCAGCCTGCTGCCCGTGAGAGTTCGGACTTTCCTCGACGCTCGCGCGCCGCGATCCTCCAGTCCACTCCACACGGGTGTGGGTAACAGGATCGGGGAGCGGTCATTCCAGCGGAGAAATCAGTCGCGATAAATTGTTGCTGTTTCAGTCGCTTACAATCAATGTCGGCGTGCCGACATCAAAATACATTCCGGTTTTTTGGGTCGGAAAACCAGGTCAGCCACTCCTCGTCGGCGACCTTCTCCTCCCCTGCCGGCAGCGACTCCAGTTCGGCCATGAATCCGCCGGGATCGATCACTTCGACCTGCCTCCGCTGGATGCGCGCGGCCAGTCCGCGATCGGCGGTGACGACTTTCCAGCCGCTGCCGGTGGCTACCTTCTTCGCGATCAGGTCGTCGGCGGATCGGGCGCCGCTGAAAATCACGCTGACGCTGCCGAGGTGCCGGCCGAAGTTTTCGGGTTCGCTGCCGTCGAAATAGCAGGCCACCTTGGTCCGCTTCGCGCGCGCGAAGTTGGCGAGCGAGCGGACCAGTTGGCGTTTGGTTTCAGCGGCGTCGCGCGAGGCGCCGGCGCGGCCGAGGAGGTTGTTGCCGTCAATCACCCAGCTCATGCCCGCACGCGGCGCAGGCGGCGGTACGCGGTGATGAAGAGCATCGTCATCACGAAAAGCATCGGGATGACCACCCACGGCAGGACGATTACGGCCACGGCGTTGATGAAGGCGAAGCCGTCTTCGATCAGCGAAAGGAACGGATTGCCGAGGCCTCCCGTCATCAGCGTGCTCGCGCCGCGCAGCGTCGCTTTCGTGGCGTGCGATCCGAGCGCTGCGCCACCGGCGATGATGGACGCCAGGATCACTGCTCCGTGCGGGATCTTGTCCGAGACTGCGGCCCACGCCACGAGCGCGCCCGCGACCGGGCGGATCAGCGTGTGGATGACGTCCCAGAGGTGATCGATGGCCGGCACTTTGTCGGCCAGGAACTCGATCAGGTAGAGAACGCCGACGACGATCAGGACCGGAGTCGAGGCGAAGAAGCGCGCCATGTCGTCGTGAAAGAGGTCCGGCTGCCAGCGCGTCAGCAGTCCGAAGACGAGCAGCGTGGCGTAAGCGTTGATCCCCGCGCCGAGGCCAAGTCCGGCCGAGGTGAGGAGAGAGGTGATCATCAGCGTGGGATCTTGACGACGACCGGAGCAGACCCGAGCGACGCCGGAAGTTCTTTCGATGCCGCGTTCGCGGCGGCGCTGCTGTCGAAACGGCCCCAGAAAACGCGGTAGCACGGGCGGTTGCGATAACTGGTGCGCACGAACCACACTTTGCCGCCGCCCTCGCTGAGGGCGCGCGTGACCGAGGCGGTTTCACAGACCAGCTCGAACTGCAGCGTGTAGTTGCCACCCTTCTGCGCCGCGAAATCGCTGGCCATACCGTCGTACTTGGCGCGCGTGGCGTCGGTGGAAGGCGCCGACGAAGAGTTGGTGATCGTGGCGCCGGTGGCGGTGCGTTCGAGATGGGTGGTTGAGTTGACCGGTGTTGGTCTGGACGTCGCTTTGGACGGAGTCGTAGCGGCGATTTTTGGAGCGGTGGTTGCGGTTGCCGCGACTTTGGGCGGTGCGGTGGTTGTCGCAGGCTGCGGCTTCGGTGAGATTGCGTTCTGACGCGTTGGCGTTGAGGCGGTAAGTGGCGCTACGGATGTTGTTGAGGGCTGCGGCTTCGGCACCGTCGGCGGCGAGGACGCCGCCGGGCCAGCCGGCAAGACGCCAGCGTTCCGGTGCGTTGTCGTTGCGGCGGCGGATGTGGTGGCAGGTTGCGTATTCGTCGCTGGGGCGGGCCGGATGCCTTCTGAGCCGACGCTTGCGGTCGTAGGCATCGTGGATGTCGTCGACGTCTGCGGGTTCGTTACCGGCGGTGTAATCCGTGGCTTCCTCTCGACCACGGCTGGCGCCGGCGCGGGCGTCGTTGCCTGCCGTTTCTGCCACCAGTTCCAGCCGCCGTAGGCGCCGACGGCGATGAGGAGCAGGAGGAGAAGCGGCATCAGCATGCTGCGTTTGCGCGGCTCGGGCGGCGGGATGTCGGAGGTTAGCGCCGAGGTGGGAACGTCGTCGTCGGAATGCAGCGGGACAGCGGCACGGCGGGCGGCTTCGATTTGCGCTTCGTCGAACCCCCACTGCGGTTCAGGAGCGGGCGTGATCGGCGGCGGGGCGATCTCGGTGCCGGAGTAAGAATCGTCGTCGGCAGGCTCATCCCATACCGAGGCAGACGGTGCGGCAACATGAACAGCCGGAATCTCCATTGTGGCGCTGTCGACGCGCGGCGCTTCGACCGCGGCGAGCGGGACTGTCGGCTCAACGTCGTCGATGGTGAAGTCGGGATTTTCCACATCCCACGCGTCGCCCCCACCCAAAACCTCATGTTCTGCTGGAGGTTTGTCGGCACGCGTTACCAGCTTCAGCAGCCGCAACGCCTCCAAGAGCTTGTAGACATTGAAGATGTCCTTGCCGGACCGGGCCGCGACATCCGCGGCAGTACTGTCGCCGTCGATCTGCGCAACGATCTGCTCGGCATCCTCGTTCAGCCCTAGGCGGCGGAAGGCGTCGTCGAAGTTCGGCGCCTTCTCGAAGATCGCGTTGCCGCTCTCCATCGCCTGCTCCGACTTCGTGCGGTCGGTATCAGTAACCACCAGCTCCACGATGATCTGCGACAGCGGGAAGAGTGTGCCCTCCTCCCGCTTCGGGAGATAGTCGGCCACGATCGTGTACGAGCCGGTCTTCCAGCCGATGATCGAACGGAGGATGCCGATGACCTGGACGCGGCGGGCCCACGTCAATTCCTTGCGGGTGATGAAGCCGAGGCCGAGGAGCGCGTCGCCGAGGGTCTCGCTCTCCTTGCGCTTGGCCAGCGCCTGCTTCACGTGCTCGCGCGTGACCTTGTTGGCGCGCAGGAGGATTTCGTCGACGGCGTCGGTGCGGTCGTTGGTCGATGCGGAGAGGACGTCACCGCCTTTGAAGTAAACGATCTTGATGATGCCGTCGCTCTCGAAACGGATCGCGCCGGTGAACTGCTCGCTTCCGAGCTCGACGAGCCGCTGAATCAGATCGATCTCGCCGATTTCGCCTTCGAAACTCATGTCGTCCCCGCCCTTTGCGTCTACACGCTGTGGATTCGCGATTATCGCACGCGCCGTCAGGCGTGAAGCTCGTCATAGAGCGTCTGCCCTACTTTGCGGCCGAGGACGTTCATCAGGTCCTGCGCGGAGGCCTGCTTCACGCCGGATACGCTGCCGAAGCGCTCGATGAGCAGTCGGCGGCGCTTCTCGCCGATGCCGGGCATGTCGTCGAGCGCGCTGTGGAGAAAGCGCTTCGACCGCCGGCGGCGATGCGACGACACCGAGAAACGGTGCGTCTCGTCGCGAACCATCTGCAGCAGTTGCAGCGCGGGATCGCGGCGCTCCAGGCGGATCGGCTCCTCGCGCTCGGGGACGTAGATCTCCTCCTCGCGCTTGGCCAGGCCGGCGATCGGGATCTCCTCGATGCCGAGCTTGTTCAGCGCCGCCAGCGCGGCGTTGAGCTGCCCGCGGCCGCCGTCGATCAGGATCATGTCCGGCAGCGACTTGTTCTCGTCCATCAGCCGCCGATATCTGCGGTCGACCGCCTCCGCCATCGAGCGAAAATCGTCCGCTCCCTCCACCGTCTTGATGTTGAAAACGCGGTACTGCTTCTTGTCGAACTTGCCGCGGTCGAGGACGACCATTCCGGCCACGGAGTCGGTGCCCTGGATGTTGGAGATGTCGAACGATTCAATGCGCCCGATCTCTCTGTCGTAGCCCAAAACCTGCCCAAGTTTCTGTGCAGCGATCTGCAGCCGGTCCTGCGTCGATTTGCGGAAGCGCGACTCGTGCGACAGCCGCGCGTTGCGGTTGACCAGCTCCATCCGATCGACTCCCCGCCCGCGCTGCGGCACGCGCAGACAGACTTTGCGGCCGGCCTGTTCGGTTAGCCACGCCGTCAACAGGTCGCACTCTTCGACCTCGAACGGAATCAGCACCTCGGGCGGGATGAAGAGATTGTCCTGGTAGTAGCGCTGCAGAACTTCGCCGAGGAAGTAGGTCGGCTGGTAATCGTCGACCTTCTCCCAGAACAGCTCGCGGCGATCGACGACGTTGCCGTCGCGGATGACAAAAAGCTGCACGGCCACGTCGCTCCCCTCTTCGTACAAGCCCCAGACGTCGGCATCCTCATCATCCGCCGACGACACTTGCTGCTCGGCCTGAATGCGCTCCACGGTGCGCACGAGATCGCGGTAGTACGTCGCCACCTCGTAGTTCTCCGCTTCGGCGGCGCCGTACATCCGCTGTGTGAGCCGCTCCTGCAACTCCTTCGTCCTGCCGCCGAGGAAAAGGACGACGTCGTCGACCATCTCGCGGTACTGATCGGGCGTCGTCAGCCCGACCACGCACGGTCCGAGACATTGATGCATGTCGTAGTAGAGACAGGGCCGCGGCAAGGCGTTCTTGCCGATCTCGATGTCGATGTCGCAGCTCCGCAGCTTGAACTGGTCGGCGACGAGTTTCAGCAAACGCCGCGCGGTGCCGGCGAAAAACGGTCCGTAAAAGAGATCGCCCTTTTTCCGATCGAGCCGCCGCGTGAAGACGACGCGCGGATAGTCCTCGGACATCGTGACCTTGATGTACGGATAGCTCTTGTCGTCGCGGAGGAGGATGTTGTAGCGCGGCTGGTTGGATTTGATGAGGTTGTTCTCGAGCAGGATGGCCTCGAGCTCGTTGTTCGTGGTCACGAAATCGATCGAGTCGATCTCGTTGATCAGCGACATGGTTTTGCTGTCGCGCGCGCCGCGTCCGACCAGGTACGAGCCGACGCGATTCTTCAGATTCCGCGCCTTGCCGACGTAGATGACTTCCCCCTCGGCGTTCTTGTGCATGTACACGCCGGGGCGGTCGGGAAGCTCTTTGAGCCGCGCTTTGAGTCGTTCGGATCGGTCGGACATCAGGAACAGGTGGAACAACTTACGTGATACTTGTCATCCCTCGGGCCGATGGTCATCGCGCTGACTGGTCAACTAGTTGACGAGTCAGCGAGCGGCCAGAAACTCGCCTGCCGCCTCTCGGAATTCGTCGGTCCATTCGTGCGCGCCGTCGAAGATGCACGTGCTGACCGTCGTGACCTCGCGCAAAAACCTCAAGTCTTTCTGGAGCTTTTCGTCGGTGTACCACTCCTCCCGAATCCCCCGCCCGATCAGCACCGGCGGCAGCTTCGGACGCGCCTCGACGATCTCGGGCGGAACGTCGCCGCCGAGGGCGATGACGCCGGTCGCGTTCGATCCGGCAGCGGCGCGATACGCCATGGCCGCCCCTTGCGAGAATCCGAGGAAGACGAGCTCCCTCGGCGGCGGAAACTGCGCGACGACCGAGTGGACGTACACGCGGTTGTCGTCGATGGCCAGCTCGCGATCGAGGCTGGTCATCCACGAGGCCACGATCATCCCCGTCCGGTTCATGTAGAACGGATGCAGTGCCTGCACGGCCACGGCGGTCCATTGATCGATCCCCGGGATCTGCCGCAGCTCCGCCATGTGCGCCTCGGCGGTCTCGCCGTAACCATGAAATCCGACCAGCAGCCGCTCCGGCGGACCATCGCGAACGAGGTAGCGGCCGTGGACGGTAGTGGAGATGGTGCGCGTCTGGATGTCGGTCATGGAGGCATCCTACTTCGCAGACGAAAGGCAAATGTTGAATGTTCAGTGTTGAATGTTGAATGTTGAATGGAACGCGAGGGGCGGCCGAGCGAAGCCCATTCAACATTGAACATTCACCATTCAACATTGAACATTCAGCTTTTCGAAAACAAACCTCCCGCTAGAATGCCTCCCCGTGTCGCGCCTGACCCTCGTCGTCCCCTGCTACAACGAAGAGAAACGCCTCGATGCCGCGGCCTTTCGCGGCGCCGCCGTCGATGGGCACGACGTCGACTTCCTCTTCGTCAACGACGGCAGCCGCGACGGCACCTTGCGTCTCCTCGAATCGCTGCGCGACGAAAATCCGAAACGCTTCGCCGTCCTCAACCTCGAGCGCAACAGCGGGAAGGCCGAGGCGGTGCGGCGCGGATTCGTGGCGGCGATGGAGCGAGATGCAGACTACATCGGCTTCTGGGATGCCGACCTGGCTACTCCCTTCACCGAACTTCCCGGCTTTCTCGAAGTCCTCGAAACGCGTCCCGCCATCCAGATCGTGATGGGCGCCCGCGTCCGTCTCCTCGGGCGCGAGATCAGCCGTCGTCCCGCGCGCCATTACTTCGGCCGCGTCGGCGCCACGCTCATCTCCTCCAGCCTCGGCCTGGCCGTCTACGACACGCAATGCGGCGCCAAGGTCTTCCGCCGCAACGACACGCTGCGCGAAGTCTTTGCACGTCCGTTTATCTCGCGCTGGATCTTCGACGTCGAGATCATCGCCCGTTACGTCCAACTCCTCGGGCGCGATGAAGCGGCAGCGTCGATCTACGAACTCCCGGTCATGCGCTGGCACGACGTGACCGGCTCGAAGGTGAAATCGCACGACTTTCTTCGCGCGCTGAACGATTTGAGGAAGATCAAACGGGCGTACAAACTGTCATCCTGAGGCTGCCGGAGGCACGAAGCCGCAGGCGGAGATGCCGGAGGACGCCGAAGGATCTCCGGCTTCACGTCGCCGGCTGAAACCGCGTGGCAACTTGCGCTGCTTGCGATTTAGCCGAGGCGGTTTCATCACAGCTTGCGTAACTTGAGATCCTTCGGCGTCCTTCGCCGCATTCGCGCTCCCGCGCTCAGCGGCTCCGGCAGCCTCAGGATGACAGTGCGAATCGGCCGCTCGTCGTCCGCATCGCATGCTCTACAATCCCCCGCCGATGACCACCACCCTTCCTGTCTGCGATGACCGCAGCCTCTCGCAGCTCGCGCTTGGCCTCACCGGCTCCGAAATCCTGAAAATCTCCGGCGAGATCCGTACGCTTACGGAGTCCGGACACGACATCTGCAACCTCACCGTCGGCGACTTCTCGCCGAAAGAGTTCCGCATCCCGCAGGTGCTCGAGGGATTGATCGCCGAGGCGTTTGCGAAGGGCGAGACGAACTACCCGCCGTCGGATGGAACGAAGGAGTTGCGCCAAGCCGTCGTCCGCTATTACGACGACGTCCTCGGACTGAAGTATCCGCTCGACTCCGTTCTCATCGCCGGCGGCGCGCGGCCGATCATCTTTTCCGCGTACGCCGCCGTCGTCGATCCGGGCGACAAGGTCGTCTACCCCATCCCCTCCTGGAACAATAACCACTACACCTACTTCATGCGCGGCGTGCCGGTCGAGATCACGGTCGGACCGGAGACGAACTTCCTCCCGACCGCCGAGCTGCTGCGTCCTCACATCCGCGACGCGCGCATGATCTGCATCTGCACGCCGCTCAATCCGACCGGCACCGTCATGGCGCGCGAGGAAGTGGAGCGCATCGCCCGCCTCGTCGTCGACGAAAACGAACGCCGCGCGGCAACCGGCGAGCGCGCCCTGCTCATTCTCTGGGACCAGGTCTACTGGATGCTCACCTTCGGCGCGTCGCGGCATTTCAGCCCGCCGCAGCTCGTGGCCGAGGCCATGCCGTACACGATTTTCGTGGATGGGATTTCGAAGGCCTTCGCCGCGACCGGTCTTCGCGTCGGCTGGACCGTCGCGCCGCCTCCGATCACCGCGCGCATGCGCGACATCCTCGGCCACGTCGGCGCGTGGGCGCCGCGGCCGGAGCAGATGGCGGTGGCGAAGTTCCTCGGCATGCGCAGCGCCATCGACGACTTCCACGAATCGATGATCCGCGAGCTGCAACTGCGGCTCGATCTCCTCTTCGACCGCATCGACGCCATGCGCGCCGAGGGGCTGCCGATCCGCGCCATCGCGCCGCAGGGTGCGATTTATCTATCCGTCCAGTTCGACCTCATCGGCCGCGGCGCGATCAAGACGAACGAACAGATTCGCCGCCTGCTCCTCGACGACGCCGGCTTCGCTGTCGTCCCGTTCCAGGCCTTCGGGCTGCCGAACGAGACCGGGTGGTTCCGGCTCAGCGTCGGTGCCGTCTCGCCGGCGCAGATCGAGGCTGGCCTCGCGCGCGTGCGCAACGTCCTGGCCCGTTACGCGTAAACTCCCGGTACATCATTAAGGAGGCTTTTCATGTCCGCTCTCCGGCGACTACTCCCGATCCTCATTCTCGCTACGGTCCCGCTCGCTGCACAGACGACCGGCGCGATCAGCGGCCACGTCACCGATACGAGCGGCGCCACGCTGCCCGGGGTGACGGTCGAAGCGACCAGCGCCGCGTTGCAGGGCACCCGCGTCGCGACAACGGACATCAACGGCCTGTATCGATTGCCGCTGCTGCCGCCGGGCAGCTACACCGTCGCCTTCACGCTCAGCGGATTCGGACCGAAGAAGCAGGCGGCTGTCTCGGTGCTCCTCGGCAAAGAGACCACGGTCGATATCACGCTCTCCCCCGCCATGACGGAAAGCATCACCGTCGGAAGTTTCGCTCCGCCGATCGATACGTCGTCGAACACGCTCGGCACGAACCTCAACGCCGCGCAGATCGAGACGCTGCCGACCGCGCGCAACTACTCCTCGGTCGCGCAGATCACGCCGGGCGTTTCCACCGACGCCATTCAATCGGACGACAAACAGACGCCCACCATCACCGTCTACGGCTCGTCCGGCGCCGAGAACGCGTTTTACGTCGACGGCGTCAACACCACGAACTCCGAGTACGGCTTCCAGGGCAAAGAGCTGAATTTCGAATTCATCGAGGCGCTGGAAGTGAAGACCGGCGGCTACGAGGCGGAGTATGGCCGCGCCACCGGCGGCATCATCAACGTGATCACGAAGTCGGGCAGCAACGAGCTGCACGGCGATGTTTTCGGCTACGACACCAGCGATTCGCTGCAGGCGAACTCGAAGAGCGTGGCCCGTCCGACGCCAGGTGGATTCACCAGGAAGGACTACGGCGCCGACGTCGGCGGCTTTATCCTCAAAGACAAGCTGTGGTTCTTCGGCGCGTATGACCAGGTGCGCAACACGCAGGCGAATATTCTCCTCGACGGCCCGCTCGCCGGCACCACGGTGACCTCGCCCAGCCGCCGCAACCTCGGCTCCGCGAAGTTGACCTACAGCCTCACGCCGCGCCATACGTTCATCGGCACTTTCCTGCAGGACCCGCGCGTCGATTCCGGCGCCATCGACGACGCCAACCACACGCTCATCGGCGATCCGACCACTTACAACGGCCGGCAGGATTTCGGCGGCCGCGATTACGCGCTTCGGTATGACGGCATCGTCGGCACGACCTGGCTCTTCTCCGCGCAGGACGCCCGCCACAAAGAGAAAAACTCCGTCGGTCCCGCAACGCCGGCCGGCGACGCCATCGAGTACATCGACGCGCGCAACAATTTCTTCCAGACCGGCGGCTTCGGCTTGATCCAACAGAAATCATTCGAACGCAAGTTTTTCGGCGGCTCGGCGACGCATTATGCCGGCTCGCATCAGATCAAAGGCGGTATCGAATTCGAAGATCAGACCGCGAATGTCATCAAGCGCATGTCGGGCGGACAGCAGGTCGACATTTTCGAAAATCCCAACAATGCGTCGAAGCCGATTTACAGCCACAGCTACTGGACCACGCCCGACGCGACCGTGGCAAACGCTCCGATCTCGCAACTGAACGCCTCCCCGCAGCACAAGAACACGACCGCGTACCTCCAGGACCGCTGGACGATCAAAGATGTCACGCTCAATGCGGGACTTCGTTGGGACCGCCAGCGCATCATCGATGCCTCCGGCGTCACGCAGATCGATCTGAAGAAGGACTATGCGCCACGCCTCGGCCTGACGTGGGACCCGAGCGGCGCGAATAAATCAAAAGTATTCGCCTCCTACGGCCGCTATTACGAAGAAATCCCGATGGATCTGGTCATCCGCTCGTTTTCTTATGAGCGCCAGCCGCGCATCATCAATTACAGCCCGACCAGCGTCATCCCCGACGCCAATGCCGAAGCCGACGCCGGCACAGCATCAGCCATCCTCGGCGGTTTTACCGAGCCTGCCGATCCTCATTTGAAAAACCAATATCTGACCGAGATTCTAGCCGGCGCCGAGCGCGAGGTCATGCCGAATGTGTCCGTCGGCATCAAAGGCATTTACCGCAATTACGGCCGCGTCATCGAAGACTTCCTCTGCATCGACGACGGCACCTACTGCATCGGCAATCCCGGCGAAGGGATCATGAAGCAGGTCTTCACGCTCGACTACTCCCAGCAGTTCGCCGCGCCGAAACCCAAACGAACGTACAAAGGGATTCAGCTCGACGCAAACAAATCCTTCAGCAACAACTGGCAAGGTATGGCGTCCTACGTCTACTCGCGTCTTAAGGGCAATTAC
>Ga0157369_10001040_pt1 | contig 35071 bp, 32 predicted proteins | sample C25metaG_FD_113461 | JGI IMG/M metagenome (GOLD analysis project Ga0157369, IMG submission 113461) | Corn rhizosphere microbial communities from Kellogg Biological Station, Michigan, USA - C2-5 metaG | ecosystem: Host-associated > Plants > Roots > Rhizosphere > Soil | place: USA: Michigan... | reverse complement strand
TTATCGAAATTTGTTGTTAAAGCGGTTTTTAAGCTATTTTCATCATTCCCTATTAGTGCATTAAAGTCTTTTTTGACGGCAAGATTAAATTCCTCATTTGTTAATGGATCTGAGCTTTCCTGTTCTTCAATAATGGCGGATTTTTCTTGTGAAAAAGTGTATGAATAGATAATCAAAATAAGGCAGGTAATTAATTTAGTTTTCATAATTATATAGTTTTTTGGTTGTAATTCAAATGTTCAATTTTCATTGATATTGTTTTTATTAGCTTATCTCTGCTAACAGCTTAAAGACTGTTGGAAATTATATTTCTTACACTTGTAATATTTAGCAGGTATATAACCAATGCTTTAGTTAATAAAATCAATCAAATTTAAAAGCTGTTTTTATAATTTAAATCAGTATAAATACTTAATTTTCAATACGGTATGCGATTAATTGTGGTTTTTTTAGAATTTAGGAATCTAGCTCTTTAGCATTCATGTGAAAACCAATATAGCCTTCCTTCAATCACTAAGGTTGGAGAGATGTGATGAAGTTTAGTTTTTTAGACCAAAAAAAATCTTTATAAATACAGAGGAACCACATCAAAATACTATGGAGCATAACTTTTGGGAAGAGATGAAAGATGTCCATCTTTTGAAATGATCCCTTCTGACGAAGCCGAAAAAGTGTCTGAAGTTATTGAAAATACCGGTGATTCAAAATTTTTATAAAAATCTCAGCCAGTGCAGTTATCTTGCTTATTTATCTTCTTAAGCATTATCTTTTACAAAACCTTACATACGCTTCTATAATCCTGAAAAGCGTTCGCAAACGCTTCCGCAGCTTCAAAATGACTGATTTGATATTCTTCATTTAAACCTCTGGAATTATAGAATCTGAGTCTTCCGTATTGAACGACAGGTATTTGATAATTACTTTTAAATCTTTTATCAGGCGTTCCGTTTTTATTCACTTTTGCCCAGGTTTTCCGGATGATTTTTGAATCTCGTGGAACAGTGCTGGTCTCTGTAAAGCTGACTGAGGAAAACATCAGGCTAAGCTCATCAATACCTACAATCGCAAAGTTTTGATCATTGGTGTACATCAGGACAAAAGTAGGGTAGAGATACAGATCAGCACCGTTTACATTCTGAAAATATAGTGCCTCATAGTTTGATCTGATGATGGGAAGTGATCTGAAACCGAACTTGACATCTCTTCTGTTGACCAATGTACTGGCACTTGAACGCGTAGCCACTCGGTCTTGATAATGTGCGCCCGTAATATCCCATATCCGGTGGGATGAACTTAAATTTTTAAAAGCATTGTTCAGGCGGTCAAATTTTTTCTTCGTGGGATCATCAAACTGGACATCAATGTTGACAGCCGAGTTATCAATGACAAGCTTTATTTCCTTGATGGCTTCTTTTTGAGCGTTGATGTCTTCATTTAGTTTTGGAACAATGCTTTTGTTGATCAGCCCATAAATGAAAAGATAGCTTGCAATTTTTTTGGTTTTGCTAAAGCTTAAAGCTGTTTTCATTTTCTTTAGATCTGTTTGCAGTTCTGCTTTTTGCTGTTGGGCGATCAGGATAGATTCTTTGATTCCGGCCATATTCTGAGACGTGATTTCATGCAGGTCGGCACTGAATATATTATCCGATAACTCCGTGTACGAAGGCTGTGGAGTAGGATTGAAATGTGGGACTGTTTTTTGTGATGAAGATCCTGAAATTTTGTATGAATTTGAAAATCCTAAAACATTTGTATTTAATCTGGTTCCCGACGCTTTGAAATTAAGACTTGCACCTTTAACGCCAATACTTGTCGAGATGCCGCTTTTGCTGAAATTTAAATGCACACCCGGAATGATTTTGATTCTTTTTCTGTATGACCAAGCCATGAAATAGTTTTAATAGTGTTTGTGTGCACAAATCTAAAACACGATTGATTAGAATTTTTACGGAAATCCGTATTTTATAAGATTTGGAGAAATGCTTGAAAATTGCATTTTTAAAACCTCTCAACTAATTTTAGGATTTACGGTTTTCCGTAATTATGTATCTAATATAGTTTTTACATTTGCTTGCTAATGTAAATGTTATATTGATATATTAATAATTATAACTTTAATATTATTTTAATTGATTAAAGATTTTGTTAATTAATTTAAAATATAATAATTACGTCGTTTTTATTTAAATTTGTAAAAAACTAATAATATGAATAATCTTGTGATTCAAGACACAATTGACGACAGTGAAAAAATATTAGAAAGAATTAAGACCGAACTACAAAGAGCCGAACGTGAAATTTTGGTTGCTATGGCGTGGTTTACAAATTTTGAATTATATTCTATAATTGAAACTAAACTAGAGAAAAATATTAAGGTTTCAATCATTCTATCAGAGCAGCCTGACAATGAGAAATTGGATTTTGATAACCTTATCAGAAAAGGTGCCCAATTAGAAAGAATCAAAAACGTTGGCTGGGGAATGATGCATCAGAAATTCTGTATCATTGACAGAAATATTGCTATATCCGGTTCTTACAACTGGTCAAATAATGCTAAAAATAATCATGAGAATGTAATTGTTACATCTTTTCCAAAGACAGTTAATGAATTGGTTGATACATTCTTCAAAATTCAAAATCGAGCGAAGAAAATAAATGATGGGTACTCTATTGAGGATTTAAATAGAGAAGAAGAAAAGATAATTTCAGAGATTGATGAATCGCTCAATAAGGTTAAACAAAAGAATAATAGTAGTTTTCAGGAACAGTCATTCCACGAATTTAAGGATGTGCTAGATCACATTATTGCAACGGAAGTAGGGTCTTTTGACAAAGAACTTTTAAAAAACAATGCTTATCAAAGAGCTTTAGAAAACAATGGTGATCATCAAGTACTACCACAAGCAATGGATAGTTTATATTCCAACTTTATTAATGAGATCGAAGTAATTCAAGATAAAAAATCACGTTTAAAGAATAAAATCGAAGAACAATTGAAAATAAGCATTTCCAATGTTGAATTAAAAACGGAAAATGAAGTTAATAATTTAAACCTAAACTTAATTTTAGAAAACAAAAATATAGAGAATGTTATTAAAACTACTCAGAGACAGGTTGACGAAAAAAAATCTATTCTAACAACTAATAAAGATGTTAAATTACCATTCTTAGAAAATAAAATTGAAGTTCTGAAGAAAAATATAGGAGTTTTGCGGTTAGAGTTTGTTAAGCCTCCAATAAACTGGCCAATGTCTCTACTTCTAGGCTTCTTAACAATTATTTTGTTTTCTTATATTTTTGTCTTTTACTCATCTGTTGCGTACATTTTTATGTTCTCTAAGGAAGATACCCTTACGCAGCTTGCAACTGGTGTTGTAACGGAAACCGCAGAAGTTTTTAACGCACATGCTATTACAAAAATTTGGGACAAAGGTGCAGGAGGCATCATGTTTTTGTTTTTGTTCGTAGGTATACCCGTTGCGTTAGGTTTGGTAGATTTAATTAAAAATGACCATACCGAACTTTCTGATCATGTTAATAATACTGGTAAATCTAAAAACTTATATAGAATTTTAGGTCTTTTAGGAATTGTTTTAGTTGATGGTTTTATGGCTTATAAAGTGTCTAAAAACATAAATGAGATAGATTATCTTACAAATAAAACGGATGTACGACTTCAGACTATTGACGTTATATATACTGAAAGTTTTTGGTTAGTTTTTATTTTAGGATCTTTGGGAGTATTCTTATTTGGATTGGTTGTTGAAGCGTTATTTAATAGATTTAATAAAAGAAACACAACCTTCCAACAAGAAAAAACAAAATATTTGGTACAACAGGATCAGAATGAAATTAATAATTTAGAAATTCAGATCAACGGCTACAAAGAAGAAAATAGTAGTATCGCTGCTGAAGTTGCTATTCTCGAGAAGCAAAAAGAAAGTCAAAATACCGAATTACAAAATATCCCTATCAGTACTAACAATGGAATAAATTTTCTCCAACAGCAACTGCTTTCATTTAAAGAAAAGGTAGAGAATATAGCACAAATTTATCGTAGTCAGATTGACAATGATCGTTTACCACTCTCAAGGGCTGAAATGGAAAATAGAGTAAATATTTTTATGGAAGGATGGAGTAAATTTCTTTACGATAAGTATTCAATTAATATTGCAGAGAATAAAACGACAGAGGCAATTCATCAATGTGAGACATGGTTAAAATCTCTGTCAATTCATACAAACTTAACTACCCAAGTTAACGAAACTAAAACTGCATAGATACTATGATCAATATTTTTTTTAGAACTACTATAAATATAATTTTTATCATAATATTGAATTTATTATTAATAGGTTGCAATGGTTGCACCGATCCAGATAAAGAAAATAAAGTTATTGCCGAGAAGAAACAGGTTTATATTAATGATTACAATATTCTGCTAGTACCAGATTTATCAAATAGGATTAATCAGAGTATACATCCAAAACCAGTAGAAGACTCTTTACTGATAAATAATATTTTAGATCATACTTCGGATATTTTACAACTACAAAGCCGAACAACAAACGTATTAGATATCTATAAAATTGACTTTATTAATCGCGGTATTTTGAACAATAATAGCATTAAAGCAAAAGAAGTAGAAATTAACTTTAGGAGGTTTAAGGGTAATCTTGTCGGTGCATCTGAATATAAAAGAAAAGAGCTTCAAAAAGATATAAATACTTTTAAGAATAACACTAAAAATATTTATAGCTATGCAATTTCCCACCCATCAGGATCAGATATTTGGAATTATTTTAATGAAACAATCATTCCCAATGTTCTGCCAGAAGATGGTGAGGAAACAAATCTTACAACAGCTGATGTGAAACTGATAAAGAAGAACAAAAACGTTGTAGTCCTATTTACCGATGGGTACATAGAAAATCTTAACCAAACGAAGGGTTACAAATTAGATCAAAAATTAATTAATTCTATTAGAACTTCCTATCAAAAAAGTGATGCTGATAATTTAGAAAAATTCATATTATCACATCCTGAATACTCTTTAAAGTCAACTGAAAATAATTTAAGCTCTCTAAATATTTTAATATTTGAAATTATTGATAGGTCATTAGATTCAAACGGAGTTGCAAAATACCAACCAACAGACTTCCAAATAATAAAAATTCTGTGGACAAAATGGTTGAAAGATAGTGGTTGTACAAACATTGAAATTCATCAAGCATTTAATAAAAAGGAAGAAGCATACGAGAAATTATCAGCATTTTTAGAAAAGCTAAAATAAGCAGTTAACTTTATTTATTTTAAGGTGGTTATAAGATAATCTGTTTTTATCTTGGAGTACTTTGTAGACTAGCAGTAGTAAAGGTATTTTATATCTGTTAATTGCAATTTTCGGCCAACCAATAAAATATTTTTTAATTATTATAAAAGCATCTTTTTTTTAGCACTAAAGCAAATAGTAACAATGAGAGATTTAATAAAAACTATATTTAAAAGTACTGAGGATCGATTAAGAAATCCCTTTATTGGTACTTTTATTACATCATGGGTTGTTTTTAATTGGAAACCAATTCTGTATTTACTGTTTTCTACAGAAATTATTAGAGATAGAATAACTTATGTTTCTAGTTGCTATAATGATGTTTGGTGTTATCTGTGGTTACCTTTAATTTTTGCAATTTTATATAATTCAGTTTTGCCATATCTAAGTTTATTATTCGAGTACCTTGTATCATTTTCCATAAAATCTCGGAATGATGTATCTCTTAAAGCAAAAAAGGCTATTCTTGCTTTACAAATAGAAATTGAAAAAAATGCAATTACACTTGAAGAAGAAAAAACAACTTTTCGAGAAAGAAAGAGTCACAACGCAATGGTCGAAAACTTGCAAGATCAGGTAGGCCTTTTAAATTTAAAGTTAGAAGAAGCAAATCATAATAGTTTTATTATAGGAAATACGGCTCTCTTAGAAAAGGAGGATAATTTAAAGATACTAAATCAAACTATTAAATCTTATGAGGATAAAGTAGGTTTGATTAATGAGGAATTGTCTCAAGAAAAATCGAAAAATAAGGAAATTACCAAAGAAAGTTCAGAAGATAGAAGTCTTTTAGCAAAGTATGAATTAACTATACAAAATCTGAACGATCAATTAGCTATTGAAAAATTTAAGGTTCAAAGATTTAAAAATCCAATTAACAAAATTATTGGCATTAATAATCTTATAGTTTTAGAATATTTTACGCCCAGTAATGATATTATTTACTATGAGATTAATGAACGTAGTATGATTGATATCCAAAAGATTACAAATCTTCATGTTAATAATAAAATTTTAGAAAAAAATAACAATCAAGAAGCTTTAGGAGTTTTTGAAAATTTAATGTTAAATAATATGTCTATTAGTACAAAGCTAAAATATGGCATAAAACCATAATTGGAACATTTCTTTATCATATAACTTCCATATTCAATGAGTGTTTATTGATTAGGAAGGAAGTCAATTAAATTTTATTAAAATAACATTTCAGCTTAGTCTCTGTCATTTCTATAACTGTTGAATATATTGATGCCAAAAAACCTTTCATGTCTTTATTCAAATTGTTAGCTTTTACTCCTGGTTGTGCGATTGCAAATTCGAATTCTACATTAGAATACTTTAATGTTTTCTTAATTTTATCCAATTCAAGTTCATCACCATGATAAAATCTTAATCCTTTTAATATTCCTGTTTTATTTCTTCTCTCAAGATGTTTCAGCAATTCTTCTGGTTTCCATTTGTATCTAAGAGAAACAATAGCTTGTCCACAAACTTCAAATAAATCTTCAAGTCTCAGCCCGCTTTTATCTTTTGAATATTTACAGTGAACTAATTCGAATCGAACAATATCATCCTCTTGGAATATAGAAACAATATCCGCTGATTCTCCAGAATTGTCATCATTGAAAACAATTTTTGCCCCCTTATTAACGAGATGTTTCATCATATATTCTTGAACAGATTTTTGTCTTTTAGCACCATTTTTATATAATGATTCTTTTGTATAATCTACATTTTCCCAAGTAAAGGCTACAATTTGGCTTTCCGGCATCTGAAGTAATTCTGCTGAGCCATAATCTGTGTGTATGCAACCGGAAATGGTACATCCATCCATTAAGAATAGTGTAGGTGGATTTTCTTCAAAAAATTTCTTTAGAGGAATAGGATCGCTCTTAAGACCTTCTATCATAATTTTACTTTGATCCAATCCAGTTACAGAATGTCCCTGTTCACCACCTAAAACTATTGAGAAACTAATTGAATTCTCAGGTAGGTTTAATAAAAAATCTGCCTTATTATCTTGTATTAAAATGTTTTTCAGTGTGCACTCCGAAAGCATAATAGATTTATATTCCGAGAGACGAATGGTTAACTTATGTATTCTACTATAAAGATCTTCAGCCCAATCAGTAGCTAAGACAATAAGCTCTTCAGGATATTTTTCCAATTGAATTTTTTCTGCGGAATCTTCTAATAGTTGGTTTGAATTAATACTTTCGTCAGTAATTAATTTACCAACTTCCAAACACCAAGTTTTCCATTCTTTTAAATCACCTATGCGAGCTGGACTCCAAATTTTACCTTTAACAGATGCACCCACACTTACAGGAAATCCATCACGATATCCCACACCTACAAAATCTGACTTTTGACATCGTTTTCCTTCTTTCCATTTGGTTAATTCGGTTGTCACATCGGCACCACTGAGTCTTGAATATCTATGAAGATGATTTGCAGGCTTAAATATTCCTGCGTGAATAATGCTTAATCGCTTTATTGAATCGAAAAATCGAAATACACAATCACCATTTAATATATCTGGTGTATCACCTGTCAAATTTTCGACCAAGTAGTGTACATCTAATCTTTTTTCTGAATAGCCTATGTACAATAGTTTTGTTGAAATATCATAATGCATCACCACCAAATTCCAGGTTTGATCACGCATTTTATCAGTTCTTGCCCACTTGACTTTTTCTCTTTTTTGTGTTGTAAAATAAAAAACATTCTCTTTCTGATTGTAGTATGGTTGCGTTATAGCATAATTTTTCAGATTGAAAGCATCTTTAAATTTACTCCAATCGATTTGTTCACATTTGTAGCAAATACAACTTAAAGCCGGATAGACTAGTTTAGGGTTAAGTTCTATTTCGGGAGAGTCAAAGCCACTATATGGTTTGCAACCTTGTAAAAATGTTAGAAGTGATTCTGCCTCTGCTTTTCTCGCATCAGCAATTTCACTAATTACCATTTCCCATCCAGCTCCTTCCTGAAACAGATTCTCCAATTCTGTAGACATTGACTCTTCGGCATAGTTTACAACAAATGAAGCATCACCTAATTCTTTTTGGGTTCGTGTAAATCTTCCAATAAACTGTAATAAAACTGATATCGATTTATGTAAGTCGTGTACAGCAGCGATCTTAAAATCAGGATAATCAAATCCTTCTTTCAGCATATCTACACAGACTACAATATCATATTTACCTTTTTTTATTTGTTCTACAATTTTACTTCTACCAGTTGTCTTTGAGTGGACAACAACCATTCTTTTATCGGGAAACCACTCTTTATATTTTCTAAAAAGAAATTCTGCTCTGGGAGCTGTTTCAGTCCGAACCATCATTTTATGACGAATCCAACCACGCGCATGGTCTTCACTAAGTCTGTCCATTGCTGCTCTTGCAATTGCCTCATCCTTTTTGCTGGGATTCCTTTCGTCTATTGATACTAATGATATTTTTGAAAAACATTCATCCTCTAATGCCTTAGATAAGGGATAGTTATAGACAACTTCTCCTTCAATGGGCTTTTTATCATTTCGATAAGGAGTTGCTGTAAACTGTACGATTTTTGATTTTTTGAATAAGTTTTTTATCTGATCCCATTCATCAGCTTTAATATGGTGTGCTTCATCAAAATAGACGTGGGTGAATAGTTCTTTTATATCAGATTTTATTTCTTTCGTTGCTCTGGCAATTAATGAGGGAGTTGAAACTACAACATCAGCTATTTTGATAGAATCAAGACTAGATTTGTTATTTAAAATTTTACTGAGAATAAGAACTATTGGGTTGGGTGTACTTTCGCTTACAACACCAAGCTCACGAAGCATTCCCCAAGTAGAAAACTTGTCTGCAATTTGATTTTTAAGCTCAATTGAAGGTACAATTATTAATGTCTTTTTTGCTTTGTCAGCTAAAGTAGCTACTAACATTGTTTCTGTCTTTCCTGTTCCTGTAGGTAGAACAATAGTTGCTACATCAGTGGAAAGTGACCAATGTCCCATAAGCTTATATACTGCACCAGATTGAGCAGGACGTAGTGTTTTATTTTCTGTACCTATTCCATTTATTTTAAAATCATCGAAAAAAGTTTTCGTAGTTTTATTTAAATTTTTCACACAGCCTTTTACTTTGAAACCATCTGGCGTTTTTTCAAGTTCAGTAGAAAATAGAAAATCGTTATTTGATACGTGATAAGTTTTTCCTGTTTGATGTATTGCAGAGAATATTGTATTTTCCTTATCATATGCTATTTGATAAAGATGTCCATTCTCTACTTTTCTATTTATAAAAAAGAAAGGACCATCAAGTTTAATTTTTTCCACGGCGATATAATCAAAACTTAATTGATTCATAATGTATTAGCTTTATTCAAATATACAAAAACAATACATTCAACTTTTTATGTTTTTCCGCAAAATGGAAAATCCCAACTCTCGTCAGGATTTATTTCCGAAATAAAAAGTTTATATTAAACTTACATTATTTCCCAAGATACTTCTCAACTGCAGCAGCAGATGTTCCGACAGCCTTAACTGCTTCTTTCAAACGTTCTTTGGTAACACCAAATTTTTTTGACCAGTATTCTAATTCCCAACTTTCGTTCACATTTACTTTTGTTGCATCTTGTGGTCTTCTTTTACTTAAATCGTCGCTCATAATAAATAATTTATTGGTTAATAAAAGTAAAGGTAGTTGGGTTTAATTTGACATTTTTACGGTTTTCCGTAAAAAGAGAAAAATCCCAATTCTGTTCAATATTTTAAAACTTTTATTATTTTTACAAAAACACATTTATGAAAACACTAAAAATCTACAGTATCGTAGCAACCCTAATTATCATTGGACTTTCCATTTGGATTTACACACAAAAAAAAGAATTACGAGAAACAGAAGAAGTTTTAGAACAATGTTCAGATCGTTATTATGAAGTAATAGCAAAGTAAAATAAACGTGTAAATTCTAACTCTAGTTAGGATTTACACGTTTATTTTATGAAATTCTTCTAAAATAGTTTTTTTGTATCTAATAAATCTGAGATAATTTTGTCATAGACACATTATTTTGCCTTTCTGTAGGATAACATTTCTCTGGCATTCTGCTTTTTAAAACATTCTAAAAATCACTACATTTTTAGCTATATCCATGAATTTCTCTGTGATATTTTAAATTGTCTTTATTCAGTATCTGTTTTTCATGTACTTTCAATTTCCCATGGATGTTTCCGATCAAATCATAGGAATCTGATATTGAGAAAAAACCTTTGTCAAAAAGTACATGATGATTTGGACATAAACAAAGCAGATTGTTAGGATTATCCTCGCCATTGTGTGGTCTACCTAAGGGTTTTATATGAGCGCCCTCAGCATACCTGGTTCCCTTAATCTCAAGAACAACATCACAAACTTGGCATTTATAATCATAGAGTTTTTTTATATCACGGGCAATTTTTGTATCCCTTATTATTCGTAAGATAGTTGATTCTCTACTTTTTTTTTCTCTTGAAGTATAATCTAGCTCTATTTCTTCAGCTGTTTTACGTGCTTGATTCTGTCCAAGATATAGCAAACGAAATCGGCAGATGATATAATCACTCTTGCCTACTTCCTCCCAAGCATCCACTACACTATATAATCCCGCATAAATATATCCTTTAGTGGGAGAGAATGCTGATTTGTGTTTATGACCTCGTATAACTCGTATTGGTAAGCCTTCATTCATGCTCTTCAAGATACCTGCATTTTGAGTATTTTCCCACGACTGATCTTGTATTTGTTTATTATCCTTATTACCTCCTGCTCCTGTATAGATTATCTCATCTCCTAAATCTTCGTCATCTTCATACCCGCCCGACAAAACAACAGCAGCCACGCCAGTATTTTTATTGCCATCAATACCAGCCGCCCAACTTCTATGAAAGCTAGTGGGCATCATTTCTCTTCTACCTTCAAACAAATGTCCTTCATTTATACCTTCGATAGAGCCAAAAACAATAGGTTTCGTCATTTCTGATAATATTTTATTTTGTTACAATGTGAAAATATTAAGATTTAATATTTCTAGATAATAAGATTCGCATGATAATTTCACCTTCATAATCTTCTTATACAAACAATTTCTTTATTAAATCAAACCCCCAACTTTCGTCAGTATTTACTTATCTAATTCTGAATAATATTCTTTAAAATCAAAAACAATATCAAATAGCTCTCTAGGATGAATACGCAAACCAGTTGCTATTTCTATAAATGTACTTAATTGACAATCTATCTTATTATTTGATACATCACTAATTCGTGCCGCAGTAACATTACACTTTGCTGCAATTTTAGAATACGGTATATCGCCCTTAATTTCTTTAATTTTTTCAGCAACTAATATTTTGATTTCATTAGTTTTAAATTCACTCATAATTGCACTGTTTAATGCAATTTCATATTAATTACAATATTTTTCATTACCGAATTCGGTAATTAAAAGAAATTTTATTATATTTGGAAAAAATTACTTATTAAAGTAATTTTGCGATACTTCAAAGAATTATAGAAGCTATTGCTTAGAGTCTTGCTTTTGAAAACTGCCAATTTTCTAGTGGAACAAGATGATAAGTAAGCGGCTCACGACCTAGGCGTGGGTCTCTTCCTCTTATCTGTTCCAGGGTATGGCAGTACCTCAAAAGCGGATAATGTAGAGTCCATGCCGTTTTTATTTCCAATGCTGTCCGCTTTCTCCGCTAACTAAGCTGCTTCCCAAAATATACTAAAGTATAGTATCACACGCGACACGATACAATGGGGTGTACAATCCATTGCGGCTTTTGAAGCTTACACGGGACACAATTTTTCATTTCATATTAATTTTTTTAAGATATGCTGGGGCAGGAGGTTTTGCTATGTCCTTACTGAAGCTTCCGCCCACGCATATCGGTAAAGCACGAAACCAACGACAAATGATTGAGAATACAAAATAGATAAGAAGAAAGAGAAAGTGTAACGTAACCAGAGAACTAATAAAGAAAAAGCCCTCCCGGCACCATTAGTATATTGGAGTGTACGCAGTGCAGGAGAGAGCCCGGGTTTAACGAATTAAACATTGATCAAAAGTATGAAAAAAAACTTTTGCAGCCTGAGTCATATCCAAATGGCTTTTGGCTTCACCTTGCTCGCCTCCGGCGTAGCAATAGGGCAGATGCGGGTCATTACCGGCACTGTCACAGAAAACGCAAAACCGGTTTCAGGCATTTCAGTATTCCAGAAAGGAAGCGATGCCGTTGCGTTTACCAATGCATCAGGAATTTATCAGGTTCAGGTCACAGGAGATAATCCTGTTCTGGTCTACCGCCATCCGGATTTTCCGGAACGCCAGGTCGCACTGGGAAATAAAATAGTCGTCAATATCTCATACGGGAACAAAGAGAATGCAATAGAGGAAGTAGTGCTCAATGCGGGCTACTACCATGTGAAGGAGAAAGAAAGTACCGGAAATATTGTCAAAGTAACGGCTAATGAAATAGAAAACCAGCCGGTTGCAAATGTCCTTTCTGCAGTGCAGGGAAGAGTACCGGGTGTAAGCATTACACAGAATACGGGTATTCCTGGCGGTGGCTTTGATATCCAGATCAGGGGTCGGAATAGCTTAAGGACCTACCAGACATCAGTCAGCGACGGGAATGTTCCGCTGTATGTGATAGACGGGGTGCCGCTGCCTTCACTCGGGGAATACAGCACGGCTTTGGCAAATGCAGTCCTGCCGTTTAACAACAGCAATCCGCTCAACGGCATCAATCCGGATGACATTCTGTCTTTGGAAATACTTAAGGATGCAGATGCCACAGCAATCTATGGATCAAAAGGTGCCAATGGAGTAGTGCTTGTCACCACAAAGAAAGGAAGCAGCGGAAAAACACAGGTGAAAGTCAGTTCGTCTTACGGGTTAGGATGGTCGCCCAACCTTCCCCGCACGATGACGACGGATGAATACCTGAAGATGAGAGCGGTGGCATTCGCCAATGATGGGATAACCACTTATCCCGCCAATCAGTACGATGTCAACGGAACTTGGGACCGGAACAAATACACCGACTGGCAGAAATTCTTCGTCGGCAGCAAGGCAGAGCAGTCGGACACCCAGCTGAGTGTCTCGGGTGGTAATGCCAATACAAGATACCTGCTGTCGGGCTCGCATTGGGAAGAAACCACCATATTTCCTGGGGATTACCGCTACAGGCGAAATACTTTTACGAGCAATATGGAGCATCAGAGTACCGACAGGAAGCTGAAGTTGTCTTTCACGGGGTACTATACGATGGAGGACAACAGGCTCCCGCCCACCGATTTCAGGTCTGTATTCGGGACAATCGCGCCTAACGCACCGGATCTTTACACGGCATCGGGAGGTCTGAACTGGCAGAACGGAACCTTCATCAACCCGCTGGCAGCAGCGAGCCAGACCCTGACGACACAGGGCAAAAATTTGAACGCCAGCCTGAATGTGAGCTACAGGCTGGGCGCTGGTTTCAGTTTCAATGTGAATGGTGGCTACGGGAATTACGACCGGCAGGAACAGCGCATCTATCCAAAAACATTTTACAACCCTTCTGCCAATATAGGCAGTGAGCGTTCATCCCTGAGGAAAGCCAGCCTGGTCAACAGGAACTGGATTGTCGAACCGCAGCTTAACTATGATAAAACCTGGGGCAGGCATCACGTACAGGCTCTGGTGGGAAGCACTTTTCAGGATCAGGTATCCGATAACATAATGATGGTGGGCACAAAGTTTCCTTCGGATGAGTTGATCTATAACCTGGCATCGGCGGCAACGGTAAGTGTAGGCAGTAGTTACAAATTTCAGTACCGCTACCAGGCGTTTTACGGGAGGCTGCATTACGGCTTGGCGGATAAGTATTTTATCAACCTGACGGCAAGGCGCGACGGGTCAAGCCGTTTTGGGGATGCCAACAGGTTCGGGAATTTCGGCGCAGCCGGATTCGCCTGGGTATTTTCAAAAGAGGATTTCCTGAAAGACCTGAAATGGCTGAGCCATGGGAAATTACGCGGAAGCTATGGCATCACGGGAAGCGACCAGATTGGGGACTACCAGTTTTATGATACCTACACGGCCTCGGGTGGTGCTTATGACAATTATTCTGGCTTGATTCCCGCAAGATTATACAACAAAAATTTCAGTTGGGAAAAAACTAAGAAGCTGGAACTCGCTTTGGAATGGTCTTTATTCCGGGACAGGCTTTCTCTCAGCAGTGCCTGGTACCGCAATGTGAGCAGCAGCCAGTTGGTGGGCATACCGCTTCCGGCCACAACAGGTTTTTCATCGTATCAGGCAAATCTGGATGCCACAGTCCTGAACAGGGGATGGGAAGTGGCTGCACAGTTCAGTATTTTCAGGGATGGTGATTTTAAGTGGAGCACCAGTCTCAACCTCACACTGCCGAGAACAAAGCTGCTGTAATTCCCAAATCTGGAAACTTCCACTTATGCCAATTACTTCGTGGTGGGGCAGTCTACAAGTCTTTTAAAGCTGTACCATTACATGGGGATCGATCCGGTAACTGGCCTTTATACGGTGCAGGATGTCAACCAGGATGAGATCATAAATGCGTTGGACAAAACCACAGTGAAAGAATTGAAGCAGTATTGGTTTGGAGGGATTCAGCAGAACCTCCGCTACAAAAACTGGTCGCTGGATGTTCTTTTCCAGTTCGTGAAGCAGAGCCAGAAAAATATGTATGCCGTTGATGGCTATGTCGGGGCAGTAGGGACTAAGTCTGCAGTGTACTTGAATTACTGGACGCCCGAAAATCCGGATGCACAGTTCCAGGGTCCTACCTCGGGAGCAAATGCAAAGGCGGTGGCAGCCAATACTTTTTTTACCCAGAGTGATGCCACAGTGTCGGATATTTTCACGGTAAGGCTCAAAAATCTCTCTCTCAATTATTCAATTCCTTCTTTGGCAGACACAAAGGTTGGCGCAAGGCTATTTGTGCAGGGTCAGAACCTGTGGCTTTCTTCCAATTACAAAGGGATTGATCCCGAATTCAGCGCCCAGGGCTACACCACGCCTTTGAGGGTGGTGTCAGCCGGGATTAGCCTCAATTTTTAATGTCATATTCTAACGATTAAAACTGAAATAAAATGAAAAATTATATTAAAATATTACCGCTGCTTTTGATACTGTGGTCCTGCGAGGACTTTACAGAGGTTGGACTGCCGGCAGACCAGGTTACAAGGGATTTGGTATTCAGGGATGATGCATTGGCCAACTCGGCAATGGCAGGTGTTTACAGAGGGATCGAAGCATCCGGCTTCTTGTCCGGAGGATCTTCGGGATGGTCGGTCTACATGGGGTGTTATACGGATGAACTGGTTTCCTATGCGGCAGCAACGGCAGACACTTCATCGTTTTACCTGCTCACGCACAATGCCGCTTCTTCAAGGGTTTACAGCATTTGGAGTGCCACTTATAAGCAGATATACAATGTCAATTCAATGATTGAAGGCCTGCAGGCGTCTTCAATGCTCACGCCTGGCGTGAAGGACAAATTATTGGGGGAAAGCCTTTTTATAAGGGCTCTGCTGCACCTTTACCTGATGAAGACTTTTGGCGCGGTGCCGTATGTCACAACAACAGATTACGAGATCAACCAGTCCATTGCCCGCAAATCACCGCAGGAGGTGTACCAGCTGGCTCATGCGGATCTTTTGCTGGCATTGGAAAAACTGCCGGTGGCTTATGCAAAAGGATTGCGCATTCGCCCTTCGAAAGGGACAGCCAAAGCATTGCTGGCGAGAATAGCCTATGAACAGAAGAATTGGGATGAGGCGGTAGCCTATGCCTCTGAAGTCATCAGCGATCCGCAGTATCCGATGGAAACGCTGGTAGAAAAGACATTCCTGAAAGAGAGTTCAAGTGCATTATGGCAACTGATGCCTTATGAGCCGACCTATAATGCGCTGGAAGGTAATTACTATATTTTAAAGACAGCACCGCCGCCAACCGTTGCCTTCTCGTCTGATTTTATGAACGGCTTTGAAACGGGAGACACAAGACGGTCCAAATGGATAGGGAAAATCAAGGATACCGGTCAGGTAACCTACTATTATCCTTTTAAATATAAACAGCAGACCAATACGGCCGCAACGCTTGAGTATTCTGTGATAATTCGGGTAGAGGAGTTGTATCTGATACGGGCTGAAGCCTTCATTGAAAATGGACAGACCGCCTTAGGCTTGGCAGACCTCAACAAACTGAGAAACAGAGCGGGCTTGCCTTCGGTAACAGGAACGGACAAAGCATTCTTATTGGAGGCACTGTTAAAGGAACGGCGCTATGAATTTTTCACGGAATGGGGGCAGAGGTTTTATGACCTCAAACATTTTGGGAAGCTGGATCAGAAGATGCTGCCCGTAAAACCATCGTGGAAAAATGCTTATGGGTTGTTGCCGATCCCCGAAAAGGAACTGCTCATCAATCCGGCTCTTAATCCTCAGAACAATGGCTATTAGAATCTTCATATTATTTCTGACATTGCTGGGCTGTTGGTCAAAGGCACAGGACTCAGCAGATGTTAGTCGGGTCAACAGAGAGTACAGCAGGTATTACAGGAGTTACATTAGGAATATAAGTCCCTCAGGGAAATATATGGTTCGGAATGATATGAATGCCTACGGTAAAAATGAAGATCGGCTGGTTGAGACCGCTTCAGGCATCTCAGAAAAAATAGTAAAGGGAAAAGTGTTTCATTTTTTTAATGATGATTACCTCATAGTAAAGGCAGATAATGAGGTTTGTTTCTATGATCTTAAAAGCCGGAAACATCTTACAGTTAGCGGTTTTACTGATATGAGGATGGTTGGCAAAAAATACATACTGCTATATTCCAGAAATGATAATAAATTGGGCTGTTACACGCCGGCAGGGAAAGAATTATGGAACCTTGCGGGCATACTTCTCTTTGATATGGCCGAAAATGCAGAAGATATTTATGGTGTAACAGAAAGCAGGATAACGAAAATCAGTTTGAAGTCACAACAGCATCACACGGTCAGCTCAGAGGGCAAAATTCTCTGGCTGAAAGTGGTTGATAATCAGGTATGGGTTTATAAGGCAACGGACAGGAGCATCCTTTTAAAAAACTTTGATAATGATTTAAAGGAATTGAGCGATTCAAAAATCACCTTGCCCGATAATTATCGGTTGAATGATCTGAAAGAGGCTTTTGAAATCAGGGAAAAACGGTATTTTATTTTGCCTTTAGCCAAAATAAAAAAGGAAAACCGGAATTCAAAAGTTAAGATAACCTATTCATTGAAAAATGAATGGTATGAGGAACTTCAGATGGGCATCTTTGACACGCTGAAAAAAGAATGGGTCTGGATGCCTTCGGATTGGACAGAGAACAACAAAAGTTTCTTTCTCAATGCTCAGGGGGATTTTATCCAGTGCAACCTGGCGGAAGACCTTGTGGAAAATAAAAACAATGCAATGGTACAGGCAAAGCTGGTACTGGACTATGGGAGAAAAGTAATCCCCTTAGGGAAAATGCCCTCCGATAAAGATAATTTTTACCTGGACCGGGTTTCGGGAAATCTCCTGATCTTCAGCGACAGGAAGTGGATCATCTATAACTTGGCAAAAGGTAAGACTGTAAGTCTTGATCAGTTTCCCGGACAACAGTGGGTGGATCCTAGGAATAACGGATTTACAGAACGGCCAAGGCAGCCGCCTATAGCAACCGATGACAGTTCAAAAGTAATCGTTTCCGGGACTTATGATCTGTTTATAGTGGATTTGAAAAGCAATCAGATTAAAAGGATAACAAACGGGGAAAAGGATCAGATCAGCTATAGCCTTATTGCCCGGGAGCTGACCGGTGGCTCGGGCTGGAGTGTCAAACGCGAGTATGTAGATTGGCGGAAGGAGAATATTTTGAAAATGTTCAGCGAAAGAAATTACCAGTCTGGTTTTTCCACCATAAAAGAGGGCAGAATCACCGAACTTATTTTCGGGAATTATAACTTTAATGATATAGTAGAATCAGATTTTTCAGTGTTCGCAGTTTCTAAACTCTACCAAAAACCACTAGAGGTTTTTACCATGGACTCCGGAAAGGTCAGGAAAATATTCGTTGATAACAATGCAGGATCACCGAACGATCCCAATCTTAAAATGGAGCTGTTCCACTACAGGACTTCGCTTAAGGAAAGCAATGCTGTACTATTATATCCGAAGGATTATGACCCTTCAAAAAAATATCCGATGATCGTCTATGTTTATGAAAATACCTCAAAAGATATCTTACACGATCCTGTTCCCAACCTGTATTATGGCTCTGGATTCAATTTTTCTCATTATGTACATCAGGGCTATTTTATTTTGTTGCCTCAATTGCAGTATAAAGCGAATGAAGTGCCGGAACGCTTCATAGAATCCCTCAAAGCGGTGGTGGCTAAATCACTTTCTTGCGCTAATATTGACCGGGGACGTTTGGCAGTGGTGGGCGTTTCATTCGGAGGATATGAATCCGGGTTGGCGATGTCCAACACCTCCTTATTCAAAACGGGTATTATGGGGTCGATGATCTCTGACCTGATACCTTATAGCTTGAGTTATACCAATATGTTTCCTCAGCCCAATTACATACGTGCAGAGACGCAGCAGCATTCCATTACAGGCAGTGCTTTTGACAATTGGGAACGCTACAACACTTATTCACCGTTATACCATCTGCCAAAAGTAAAAGAGCCAATACTGATATGGTATGGCGCAAGAGATAAAAATATACCGCCGGCACAATCGGTATCTTATTTTCTCGGATTAAAGCGCCTGTCAAAATCTGCAGTGCTGCTGGAGTATCCAAATGAACAGCATCAGATTAAAAATCAGGAAAACCAGTTAGATATCAACGTCAGGAATTGGCAGTGGATGGATTATTTTCTGAAAGATAAGCCGCCGGCGGACTGGATACGGCCAATCATAAAAAAAGCTCCCTTTTAGGGAGCTCTTTTTTTAGTTGACTTTTCTGCTTAACGTCACATCACATGTTAAAGGATGTTCAACCTGTGGGCCGTCGGTGCCGAATGCCTCCTGGTCATTGTCCTCACCGCTCACGGTACAGATCTGGCTGCCTTCAGTGGAACAGATGATTTTGGGATCACATTCGTTGGTCGTGAATTTATAAATGTAGGCCTGTCTGTCTACAAGTTTACTTTCGTTAATCTTTGCATTTTGTGTGGCAAATGCACTTCCTGTTGCTAACAAAATAGCGGATACAGGTAAAATGAATCGTTTCATAATAATTAAAATTTGGTAATAAGTGCCTACTCTGGTGGCAGGTTTTCGGCTTCCCCTGTTTCTGTGGCCAGCAGATTATCTTCTGCGCTGATAACGGACAAGTTCGTTCCCGGTCAGCACATACATGTGTTTTTTTGTAACTAAAATATCCCTTGCAGAATGGTCGTTGCGGTTCTTGAGATAAAAACTGTACTGATATGATTTGTCTTTCAGGTCATAGACATCGACAATTTTTGAATGTTTCCAGCGGCTCAGCGATTCAAATTTTCCCCTGAGTGCGGATATATTATACAGCCGGTGGTCAAAAGCCGTTTGAAAGAGGTTGACTTCTACTGGCGGGGCGGCCATCTTGGTTTTGCCGTCAGCCATTTTGTGCAGTTTGATTCTTGCAGTAGTAACGGTATCTATGGTCAAGCCCGATCTTTTATTGAGGAGCCTTTCATCGGCGGTCAGGTATTGGTTGCGGTACAGGTAGGTATAGACCATCTGATCTGAAACAGGATCGTAAGAAAGATGGCCGTCTGTATCAAAAAGCCCGTCCATTTGGATTTCAAGGAAGTCATCCTTGATTTCTGTCCGTTCAGTTTCGGAATTTAAATAGCCCAATATGGCCTTTTTCCCCTTTGTCAGAGTGGATTTAAACATGTACTCGTGGGCTGAGATCATCTTTATTTGTGAAAAGTAAGCAGGTTGCATACGGACTTTCTTGGCAATTAGATCGGGGAATATTCCTTCAAAAATTACTGGTACGGTACCGTCCGTAAGACTGAAAAAAGGGTATGACACACTGAGTTCGACTTTTTTAAATGAAAATCGGTCATCCGATAATCTTAAAGTATCGATCGTTGGATGTTTAAATGCAGGCAAGACGGTTGCCATTAGCAGAGGTGCTTCCCTGTTGCCCAGAAATACAGTGTCGCCATGGCTTCCTGCAAGGTAAAACGATGAGGCCTTAAGATCGATAGCTTTTTCATTGGAAATGGGATGGGGCAGAAAACGGCGGGTGAAATTATTTTCTTTTTTGATGATGTGTTCTGATGATAGGAATAATAATACCATCAGCCCTCCGGTCGCTGAGAAAACAAAGGTCATCCTCATAATGAGCGTTCTTGTGCTGATTGGACGGGATTTTTCTGTGATAATAAGCGCAGGGACCGCAAGAATGATGCATCCGAAGTTAAAAGCCAGATGTTCACGCCATCCGAGTTTTTCAAGGATACCGCCGCAAGAGCAGGGGATGAAGTCACTGTAGTTCAGGAGAAGGTAGATGTAGGCTGTAAAGGCGGTCATCAGAGCGAACGCAGCATAAAGGCCGGTAATTCTCCGCTTAGGCAGAAGCAACAACCCGGCTGTCAAAAGTTCTATTACCAAAATGCCATAGGATACCATACCGGCGTAAGCGCTTAGCAAAGGCGATTGGGCGATCTGGACCTGAAAGTTTTCGAAATCAAGGATCTTGCTTATGGTGGCATAAATAAAAAGAATGGCAAAGGAATAACTGATGATTGTAACGGCTAATCTTGAAAGATTTTTCATGGTGGTTTTTATTGATAGTGTTCAACAGTGCAGGATCAATATCCATTGGATTTTCTCACCGCAATAGTGCGGCATTTTTACACCTTTTGAAATGGTGCGTGTGGTTTTAAAATTCCCCACACTTTCCCATAGTCCGCTTTTAGGGTATGGAAGGCCTGTGGTCGAAGTAATGCTGGAGTGATGGGGAATAATCATAACTAACTAAATATTTATGGTTGGCTGTTTTTCCAGTCCTGGCCGTCCTTTACTGGTGGATCTGGATCTACTTCTTTTAATTTAGCGGTGTCGGAACCTTTATCGGAATGAGATAAGGGAGCAGAGAAGTCTTCCGGTTCTTCATTCAGTTGTCCGCTTGGTCTGCAGCTGTGCAGGATCATAAAATTCACTACAATTAGTAATGGGATCACTTTGTTCATTGTGTTAGATTTTTGTGATTGTCCCGGCCGGTTCTAATCGGTTAGCAGGCCAAAGGTATCTGGGTTTTGAACTTGAAAAAAACCTTCCTTGCTGCGTTTTATAAAATTCTTGTCGTCATTTTTAAATGACGACAATAAAAAGGTTCCGATAAGTCAATATTTAAGGGAATCTGTATATGATTGTCACGAATTGTTTTTAAATTGGCATTTCTCAGAATATTTTTAACATTATTTGTTTAATTTTGAGTAGTTGTGATACAAATAGTTAATATGAAAATAAGAGGACACTTATTAGCCATATTCCTATTGCTGTCAGTTGGTTGTTTTGCTCAGGTAAACGGAGGACGATCTTACCAGGACATAAGATCGGATTATGAGGATTTCCCGAAAAACGAGGTCAGGGCAATGCCGTTTGTGAGCCGTTATATTGTGAAGGCGAAAAAGGATTCAGATTTTACTAGACTGACACAGGGTTACAGAGATGCTGTTTTTTTCTCTCCGTCAAATCGGGATAAATTAATTTATTCGGACAGTATGATATTTGCGGCCCTTAATACCAAAGATGAGGGACTGATATCACTTGCTTATCTGGGAAAGGGTATCGTTTACTATTTTAATTATAAAAAATATGAACCGGCTTTAGATGAATATCTGAAAGCCTACGAGTATTCCAAAAAGGCAGACGATCCTTACTTATCTCACAAGGTAATTTACCATCTTGGGGTAATAAAGAGTTATTTGGGTTATTATGAAGATGCCGTAGAGCATTTTGATATTGCAGTCGGCTATTTTGAGTCGCAAATCAAAAAGGAGCTTCACCCCAATGAGATATTTAATGATAAACGGGGTTATTATAATTCACTGCATCAGATGATCATCTGCCACCGGCAGCTCGGTCACTTTAAAAAAGCAGACAGCCTGATCAGTGTGGGGCTTGTCAAATTGAATAATGAAAAGGATTTTTCATTGGAAAGAAGTTATCTGCTCAAGTGCAGAGGGATATCGAACCTGAACCACAACAATTATGAAGGTGCAGTGATAGATCTCAATAATGCCTTGCCCGAGCTGATGAAAAATGATTTTGCCTGGGCATCGGTTGCCTGTTTCTACTTGGGCAAAAGTTACTGGCCTTCAGATAAAAAGGAAGCGCTTAAAAATTTCAGAAAAGTGGATTCCATCTTTATAAAGCATAGGTTTATACTGCCTGAAGTACGGGAAAATTATGAACTTCTCATCAGTCATTACAGGTCTGAGAAGGATTTTGAGAAGGAATTGTATTATACCAATCAGCTCCTTTCTGTTGACAGCATCATCGCAAAAGACTTTACTTATCTGTCGTCAAGGATTCACAGGGAGTATGATAGGAATACACTGCTGGAAAAAAAAGAATATCTTGAAAATAGGATGACAGGCTGGATCAGGTTGGTGGTTATTCTGTCAGTTTTGTTATTGTGTTTTTTAGTGCTCGCTATTTATAGGCTCAGAAAGGAAAGATCCGTGAAGATGAAATACCAAAGCCTGCAGGAAAGATTAAACGCTCAGCAATCGGCAGCCGTCTCCAATGCCGCCTCAGGAAATCCTGAGGCTCGCAAATCGGTACTTTCCGTCGATATTGTTAGGGATATTGCAGCTAATATTTTATTGTTTGAACAGCGGAAAGGCTATTTGAAAAAAGGGTTGTCACTAAGTGATCTCGCCACTGTGCTTAAAACAAATACTTCTTATCTTTCCATTTACATCAACGAATATGTCGGGGGCAATTTTAAAAGTTATATCAACACCTTAAGGATCGCTTATCTCACTGATTTGCTGAATTCGGACAGGAAATACCTTAATTATACCATTGAGGCTTTAGCAGGGGAATGTGGAATGTCACGTCAGAATTTCTCGGATCTTTTTTATGAGATCAATGGGATACGCCCCAATGACTACATCAGAAATCGCAAAGAAGAACTCGGTCGGAAGTAGTATTTTCAGAAAAAGTTTGTATTTTTCTGATAAAAACACATGATGACAAAAACATTTTTTAGAAAAACGGAGAGTATTCGCCGGGAATTGGAAATTGAACTGGAATCTTTGGCTGAACAGGAAAATGATCTTATTAAAAGGTCTGAACGCGCACTCCTGAAAGTCGACAGCTGCATCAGGCAGGTCAAAAAATTATTAAAAGAAGTTCATTTTGAAAGCATCGCTGATGAAGTGCATTTCTTTAAGGTTCACAAGCCGTTTTTTATATCAAGGTTCATCTACTTTTCAAGGTTACTTGATATAGAAAGCAGCAAACCTGCTTCTGGTCAGAAGAACTTACGGAAGTACTATGAAAATGAATTGAGACGGCTGAATGATTGGCATGCTGAAGAACAGGAATTTTTCAACTATTACCGCAGGAATGCCACCTATCTCGATCATAAGTATTTTACAAGAGGATCTTACGATCTCAAAATGAGGCTGTCTTCAAACCTCTACAATTATGATGAAGGATTTACAACCACGCACGATCACAAAATTGCATTTTTTATAGCCGGTGAATTGCTGGAGAAGTATTTAACGGATAGTATAAAATTTCATACCGGGGGAGTTGACAGGATAAAAACTGGTAATCAACAAGTAAATTGGACGGCGCCTAAAGTGTCCTTGGTTGAATTGATCTATGCGCTTCACTTATCTCAGTGCTTCAACGGTGGCAATATGGATTTCAGCGAATTGGTCCGTTATACGGAGAAATCATTGAACATCAGTTTAGGCAATGTGTACAAAACCCTTGGCGAAATAAAAAGCCGTAAGTATAAGAAGAAAAGGTTTCTGGAATTGCTTAGTGATAATCTGGATTACAAAATGGAAGATGAAGGCTGAAAATAATAATCAAAAAAAAGCTAGATGGTTCGGAAATAAATGCTCGTAGATATTAAAAGACAAAGTTTAATGTAAAAATTTCCATAAATTTAGTGTTCCGGATCATCAACCTTATTTAAAAAACCTATGAATATAGATCTTACAGACAAAAATGCTTTAGTTGGCGCTGCAACACAGGGAATAGGAGCAGGCATCGCAGCAGAATTAGCGAAATGTGGTGCCGGTGTAACTTTAATGGCCCGTAATGAAGAGAAGCTTAAGAATTCTGTAGCAGCACTTCCTGTTATTCATGAGAATCAAAAGCACCAGTATCTCGTAGTAGACTTTTCTGATTTTGAAAATTTTAAAAAAATCATTTCAGAATATTTTAAAATCAATTCGGTTAATATTTTGGTCAACAATACCAATGGTCCCGAAGCGGGATTAGTATTGGAAAAAGATACGGAAGATTTCCAGGAGGCATTTGATCTCCTTTTCAAAACGGTTTTCGAAACCACCAGATTAGCTTTACCATCGATGATCGAAAATAAATGGGGGAGGATTATCAACGTGTCTTCTTTATCGGTCAAACAGCCAATTCCTGATTTGGTTCTTTCAAATGTGGCGCGTTCCGCAGTTTTAGCCTGGTCCAAATCATTATCTAATGAAGTAGCAGAACATAATATCACAGTCAATAGTATCTTAACCGGTTATTTCGACACGGAAAGAATCCGGAAACTGATTGCCGTGGAATCGGAACAGAAGAATATCCCGAAAGAGGAAATTTTAAAAGCCAGAGAAAACAAGATTCCTATGAAACGCTTGGGGAAACCCGAAGAATATGGTCATTTAGCTGCATTTTTAGCTTCAGATTTTGCCGCTTATCTTACTGGAGCAGGAATTCCTTTAGATGGTGGCTTGATGAATCTTTACTGACTTCAATTCTGATCTTTTGTTTTTAAATTGAAACTAGTTCTCATCATATGCGGCATCAACTGGTTTCGATTGTGGTGATCCTTTTTCCCTGAACCAGATCGACAACAAAACAATAGATGCGACGGCTAGAAATTCACTTTGCCAGTTCTGGAAAGATTCAAACCAAAATTGGGAATTCACAAAATAATCTTTCCATCTGATAGTTTGAAAATGCTTTTCGATCTGTTCCTGATTGTAGTTATTAAGGCTTCCGATAAAATGAAAAATGAAACTGAATAAAAACAGGATCATAAATGATATCGAAAGTGAATGGTTATAGATCGACAAAATAATTCCACCTTTCTTTACAGGCCACGGCGCTTTGTTATGAGCCACAGGCGCTTTGTCTACATCTTCTTTTTCAGTCAGTGATTTGGACTCCGCGGACCCTTTCTGTTTTAAATATACGGTAAAGAGGACATACATTCCCATTTGCAGAAACTCACTTTCCCAATTTTCAAAAGTCGCCTGCATAAAGTGTGGACTCTTAAGATATTCGAAATAACTGAGATGTGGTAAATGGGCTTCCGAAAGTTCATCATTTTTAACATGCCACCCGGTGATGGACTGAAAGAAAAGAAATAACAGGAATAAACTGATAACGACGATGCTAAGTCCATTTCTGTAAAAGAAATTATTTTTTTGAGTTTTCATGATGTTTTTATCGTAATATTTTTTAAAGCCGATTTTTATTTGCAGCAGTTTTTTTATGACTTTTATAATTTTTTCAACAGGTTTATCTTTCGTTTAAACGTAGCATTTCTAATTTGCTTAGAGAATTCTATTCTCAACTATGATGCCAGAATTATGCTTTGTTAAATATTTGGTTTTTAATTATTTGTATCAAATAATGGCTTGTTTTTTGACTGCCGTCATATATCAACTATTTAAAAAAATATTATGAAAGCAGCAGTTTTTCATTCGCCGGGTAAAATTACCTGCGACACAGTAGAAGACCCAATTATTGAAGATCAAAATGACATCATCCTGAAAGTGACCTCCACTGCAATCTGTGGCAGCGATCTTCATATGTACACTGGTGGAATGCCTCAGCTGAAACCAATGGTCATGGGACATGAATTTATGGGTGTAATAGAAGATGTCGGAAAGAATATTACCCATTTAAAAATAGGAGATAGGGTGGTAGTTCCGTTTCCAATTGCTTGTGGGGGATGTTATTTCTGTGAACACGATCTTCCTGGAGCTTGTGAAAATAGTAATCCCGATCATTACGGACCGGAAGGCGGGATTCTTACAGAGAAAGGGGGCGGAATGTTTGGGTACACAGATCTTTATGGAGGCTATAGTGGCGGACAGGCACAATATGTTAGAGTCCCATATGCTAATTTTGGACCCCGAAAAGTGCCTGAAAATCTGACAGACGAGCAGGTTCTGTTCTTAACTGATATTTTCCCCACGGGATATACGGGTGTAATGTGGGGTGATCTGAAAGGAGGGGAAACGGTAGCGATTTTCGGGGCAGGCCCTGTCGGTTCAATGTCTGTTAAAAGTGCCATTCTTCATAATGCGAAAAAAGTGATTGTAATCGATACCTTAAAATATAGACTGGACCAGATTAAAAAACTGACAGGTTGCGAAACGATCTTATGGGAAAGTGCGGAACAGACGGTTGATGAGATTAGAAGCCTGACAGAAGGAAGAGGTGCAGATCTCTGTATTGACGCTGTTGGCTTTGAGCCTGATCGTAATTTACTGGATAAAGCAAAAGCTGTTCTTAACTTTGAGAAAGGGTCTATCAAAGTTTTGGATGCTTGCCTAAGTGGCGTTAGAAGAGGAGGGACTGTTTCTGTTCTGGGTGTTTATCCCGTAAATTATGATAATTTTAGATTAGGACAGATTTTTGATAAAGGAATTACTCTGAAAGCTGGACAATCGCCTGTTCACGCTATTATTGATAAATTATTAAAATATGTGGAAACAGGCCAGGTAAAACTGGATGATATCATAACGCATAAACTGAGTTTAGATGATGTGGCTAAAGGCTACGAAATTTTTCACAAAAAAGAGGATGGCTGTGTAAAAGTGGTTTTAGATCCTTGGAAATAAATAAGTGATACCATTTAAAAAAAGACCGTAATAATGCGGTCTTTTTTGTTAATAAATATTTTTTTGTTTAAGGAATTCTTCTAGCATACCCCATAAAGCGGACCTGTTGCAAAACAGATTCATTGGGATTATGTAAATCAAAAAACTAATTAACTTTGGATTAATAGGACATTTTTGCTGTCAATTATAAATTTATTAACTCTTCTACCAATAGTTCCACCTGCAATGGTCTTAATTTTTCATCAACTTCCAGGCGGTTGTAAAAACCTGTTTTTACAATGACCATGTTTTTTTCAGGGATCATAATAATGAACTGGCCCAGGAATCCATAGAAAAATCGGTACTTTATTTTGGATTCGTTATTGGCCCAGATGGTATAACAGAAGGCATCATTGGTTTTGGTAGGCGTAAGCATTCTTTGGCAATAGTCTTTACTGATAATCTGCTTGCCGTTCCATCTGCCATCTTGTAAAATCAACTGTCCGATCTTTGCAAAATCGCGAGGCGTTGCATGAACGCAGCAGAATGCTTTTTCCATGCCTTTTTCATCGGTGCTCCATTTTGCAGGGAATTCCATTCCCAAAGGCTTCCAGATCTTTTCTGATAAATATGATGCTAAATCTTTGCCGGTCGCCTTTTTTAAAGCAAGTCCCAAAAGCTGGGCGGCAACGCTCTGGTATTCATATTTTTCCCCGGGCATTTCTTTGACCTTTATGCTGAAAGCCTGCTTGGCAAGATCATCGATAAAATATTGTTTTGAATTGGGTGCAAATGGATGATGGTATTCTTCCTTCCAATCCAGGCCCGCCTGCATAGTCATCAGATGTCGGAAGCTGAGGGATTTTCCAAATTGACTGCTTCTGTACTGTGGAAAGACAGAACTTATCAGCTGATCTTCTGATTGCAGATAGCCATCGTCAATAGCACAGCCAACTAAGATAGAAAGTATGCCCTTCGCCATTGAAAAGGAATTCAGAAGTGAAAAGGAATGATGGTCTTTCCAATATTGTTCGTAAAGTAATTGGCCGTCCCGAATGACGATCAGTGATGAGGTTCTCGTTTTTTTTAAATCTTGGACAAGCCTTTCTGAAAGCTTTTTCTTGTTGTAATCAATATTTTTTTTCCAGGATTCCGGGTTTTCATTTGGTACATGGTGAGAAGGAAATTTTTCCGCATCATCTGTCGAAGGCGTTATTGGTCCTTTTTTAAGATTGGTGGCCAATGCTTTAAAAATGTAACCGTAACCGGAAAGGTAGATTATGGCAGCTGCTGCTGAAAGTCCTGTAAAAAAAGCAGTCATTATTTTTCTCATAACCGGGTTCTGGGATGTAAGTTTAAATAGAAATAATGAATGCTGTTTCGATTAGTAGTAATCGTTTTTAGACGGGCATTCATAAAAGTAACCTTTCAAAGTTTGTGCCGTCAGTCTGGTAAATCGGTTTTGGATACGCCTTGTTGGTATTATTATGGCATTTAGTAACATATGAAAAAGTATAAAAAACGGTCATATCCGGTTGAGGATGCACGTCATTTTCTGGAACCGGCACCTACAGTATTAGTGACTTCAGCAAGCAAGGGTGAAAAAAATTTGATGACAATGGGTTGGTACACCATCATGGAATTTACGCCTTCACTAATCGGATGTATGATTTCTGCAGGAAATCACAGTTTTGGACTCATTAAAAAAAGTGGTGAATGTGTCATCAATATTCCTGCACTAGAGCTCGCAGAAACGGTCGTCGCAATTGGCAACTGCAGTGGTTCCGAAATCGATAAATTTGATCGGTTTAATTTAGAGACAGAAGAGGCTAAGTTGGTTAGTTCACCGTTGCTTGTCAATTGTTTTGCTAATTTTGAATGCAGGCTTTATGACAGGAAATTAGTAAAAGATTATAATTTCTTTATTTTTGAAATGGTGTATGCACACGTTCAGATTTCTCCTAAATACCCTAAAACAATCCAGTACCGTGGTAACAGCCATTTTGTAGCATCTGGTAAAAATTTCATGATTCCATCTTCTAAATAAAGATAGCATTAAGTTATATTTTTTAAGTACAATCACTTTACATTACCTCTTTGGTTTTCGAGTAGGTTCCAATCTTGTCTCTAGGGATGATTAAAATCCTCAACAGAAATGTTCAGAATTGTACCACTAAGGTCAACTTAATTGCCAATGTTACCCCTTCATCATAGCTGTTGGACCAAATTCTTTCAGCAGTTGCAACAAAATCTCAAACAACTATTCTTGGACACCGATTTATACCGGTGTTTTTTTATTGGTATTGTCCATACACCATCCACAAACCGCATAGCAATGGGGTTTTTACAACAATCGTTCGGTACTACCGACCACCTACCGAAATAGTTCCGCCGCTATTTTCAAAATTTGCTTTATCAAATCACCACAAAATCCACCAATCTAAATGCCCTACAATAACTATTAGTTATCACCTGCAACCTAATACCTAATACCTAGTATCTAACATCATGTCAGTCAACATCATTACCAAAGAAGATCTTCAGGAATTCAAAATCGAATTACTGCAGGACATCAAAGATTTATTTCACATCAAAACAACAGAGCAGAAATTATGGCTCCGTTCCTCAGAGGTTCGGGAACTGCTACAGATTTCCGCAGGTACATTACAGACTTTACGGGCCAATGGAACGCTGTCCTGCACCCGTGTAGGTGGCACATTATATTACAATTACAAAGACATAGAGAAACTTTTCAAAGAAAAGTAAAACGTTATATCGTAGACCTGCCAATTATCCTTCAACCTAAAATCTCCAACCTCCAACCTTTAACCTAAAACCTAAAACCTTCAACACCATGAATTACATCAAACACCTGACAGGCTTCTTCGAAAAAGTAGCTCAGGAAAAAACACTCAATCCTACGCACATCAGTTTGTACATAGCTTTATTCCAGTTCTGGAATTTTAACCGGTTCAGAAACCCAATCAGTATATCACGGGATGAGGTCATGCGGATTAGCAAGATCAGTTCAAAAGCAACCTACCATAAGTGCCTGAAAAATCTGCATGCGATGGGGTACATAGACTACCAGCCATCATACAATCCGTTCAGGGGAAGCCATGTAGTCATGTTTGATTTCGCAGGGGAACTGAAATCTTTGTCAAAGCAGACAAGGACAAGAAATGAACTCTTTTCTGAACCTGCCGATAGACAGGCTGTAAACAGGCATTGTTCAGGTAGTGAAATAGGCAATGAACTGGCGTTAGTCCATTCTATAAACAGTAAAAACAATAAAAGCACTTCAGACGGCATAAACTTGGATGAGCCATTGCAAAAATTTTCAGAAATGGAAGATGAAGATTTAGGGAAGATAACTTTAGTACAAAAAAAAGCAAGTGAAAAAAACAAAGCTTTTACAGAACCGGATCTTTCAGAGGTTCAGACGTTTTTTCACGAAAAAGGCTTTCCGGGGATCGAAGCTGAAAAATTTCACAATTACTTTTCAAGCAATGGCTGGCTGGTCGGAGGAAAGACCAAAATGAAAAATTGGAAAGCCGCCGCAAGAAACTGGCAATTGAATTCAAAAAGATTTAATGCCTCAATCCCCATTCAGACGGCAACGAATAACCTCAACGCCGCTATCAACAAATCATATCAGGAAAAACTGTGAACCCTCCACATTTCTTAACTCCTCATTCCCCTCCGACGACTCCTGATTCCCCTCCTTTGGAGGGGTGTCCGCCAAAGCGGACGGGGTGGTTTTTCCAAAGTATACCCGATGTCGCAGATTTGCAATCCGGGCCTCTGGTTTTCACACGTTTCAAATAAAATCGCAAAACATGAAACTCCCATCAGAACCTCTTCAAATGTCCTACAACTATCAGGAAGTTGTTTCCCGTCTTGTTCGGACTGGCGAAAAAGCCTTGGGCAAAACATTCCATATTCCGGAAAACGAACGAGGAATCATCTTCGGGATGCTTGCCTGGTTTTTGGAAGATGAACTTGTTGCAGAAAAAATGGGTATAGACCTTACAAAAGGGATTCTTCTCAGCGGTCCGATTGGATGTGGTAAAACGACGCTTTTTAGACTTATGCAGGGTTTTCCCATAAAAAGAAAAAACTTTAGGATGATTTCAACACGTCAGGTGGTTTCTGAATTTATGCAGTCGGGTTACGAAGTTTTAGAAAAATATTCAAGGGGAAATTTTAACTACGATGGAAGATCTCCAAAAGCATATTGTTTTGATGATCTTGGGACAGAAACCACTTCAAAATACTTCGGTAACGACTGCAATGTTATGGCAGAGATATTGTTAACCCGATATGATTTGTTCAAAGAAAAAGGAATCATCACACATATCACGACCAACTTATCAGCCACCGAAATAGAATCACAATATGGCAATCGCCTTCGCTCCAGAATGAGAGAAATGTTTAATCTGTTTGGATATGAGGAAAGCTCGGAAGATAAAAGGAAGTGAACGGAATTTTTATATTTTTTTAAAACAAAAGCCTCTCAATATGAGAGGCTCATTGGTTCAAGAGTCACCACCACTTATTTCTGGAGCTTGTTTTTGATAGTTCTGATAAGAAATTTGACCATTAAAGTGGCTGCAAAACTCGAAATACCACCAACAGAAGCCAGTATAATGGTCTTAACGAGGTCTTCGCTGTTGATGTTGACAAAGATCGTCAACACTGTTCCGAATGCAGTACTCACTTTCGTTGAGTTATCCATGTAATGCATTGCAAATCTGTTTACAATTTTTAATCATCCCTGTGGATAGCCGTCTGACTGATGGCAGAGGCAATACCGCCTGCAACAGCTAAATAACCCGAAACTGTAATAACAACAGCTGGAAGCGAAACGGGAGCTGTGGCAATAACGCCGCTGACTGCCGTCAGTAGCAGGCCTAGATTTCTTATCTTTTTAAAGAATTTCGGAGTGGGTTCCTGGATTCTTTCTATTACTTTTTTCATTAAACATCTTTTTTAATGGTTAATTCAATACTAAATCCTTTCTCCAGATAGGGGAAAATGATTTCTTTCAATCGTTCAAAAGCAATCCGGGATTGGATGCCTTTTCCTTCACCGGTCAGTTTAGAAACCGGAGCAATGCAGCCATTCAGCTCTTTCAGCGCATCATTGGCGGGATGAAACAGGATCAAATCTCTGTTTTTAACATTCATCACTTCCAGGTGCCATTTGAATTTTGGGCTGAAACGTTTTCTGAGGCGGTAAGTGCCTTCGGGAATGCAGGAAATTCTTCTTTGATTATCCAGCCAGGGCAGTTCGATTGTTTTGCAGATCTCATGGCCGCTGAAGGATAAAATGCCATTGGTTCCCGAAGGTAAATACTGCCTTTTTAACACCAGTTCCATAGTTAGCCTATAACGTCAATGAGTTTCAAAGCGTTGTAGGTGCCGTTCTTAAGTGGGTAATTATCTCCGTTCACTTGTTGGTAGAATTCTACACCTAAGGCTAAAAAGAGCGGATGGGTAGAATCTTCAGTGAGTTGCAGTGGAATATCCAGTGCCGCTGTAAGATTATTATCCCAGGGAAGAACAGCGGATTCTCCGGTTGGAGCAACATAGCTCTCATTTTCGAAATCGATCTCCATTGCTGCGGCGGTAAGTTTAAAATGAGTGGTTCCTCCAGGAGCTGTGATCATATTCGCAGGGACAAATGGTTGGAAAGAGATACCGGCTTCGCCGGTTGCTCTGTCCAGGGTCTTTTCCCATGGTGCATAGATAGTATTTCCGAGTTTTCCATTCGAATTGAAATCGAATCCGATAAGAAGTTCCGCTTCGCCATCGATAACGTTTCTCAAACCTCTTGGATTGATGCTGTCCATTTGAACCACTTTGATCATTTCCTTGGTCAGCCTGCTCACCATTCTGCTGTCATTGATGTTCTGTAAAAGTTGACGGATCGAATTCCTCAGCACTTTACCTGCTTTACCTGCCCTCCCGAATTCGGCACCGTTTTCCCTGGTTCGTTGGAACGCAGGATCATTTCTGATTCTGTCTGCGGATACACCGCCTTTCTCTCGGGCGAGGTAACCGTCTTTAGATTTGTAGAAGGTGATGCCGCCTATGGTACCGCCTAGTTTGATAATACTTCTTTGTCTTGCCATTTGTTTTAAAATTTTAGTTAAAAATTGGGTTAATTACACTTCAATCATTTTTTTGTTGCAACATTTTTTGATTGATTTCTCCGGCAAATTTTAGCTTTAAAAACAGACGGTCAAAGGGTAGGGTGTCCCATATGTCCCAAATGGACACAGATGTCTTGAATGATCAGAAAAGACCTGAATAAAATTGATTAACTTGCATAGATCAGAATAGATAATCCTAACCAAAGGCATACATAGAGTATGGAAAAGAAGATGAACAGGGTTTGCATCTATCCGAAAGACATACAGCTGATAACGGGTAAAAGTTATCGCCAGAGTACACGATTGATGCAGAAGATCAGAAAAGATCTCAGCAAACAACCCAACGAGTTCCTGACTATTGAAGAGTTTTGCTCATATTCAGGAATAAAATACGAGCAACTGGCTCATCTTATCCTCGGATAAACGTTAAAAGGAAGTATGATCATTTATCTCTTTTATATGCTGATGCCGTTTAAAAACCAGTTCAAAAAGTAGCCCAAATTTTAGTCTTAATATTTAAAGATTAGAAAGGAAAAAAATTATTGCTCAAAAAGAACCAGAAGCAAGTATTGTAAAATGGGCATTCATTCAACTTGGCAAAAATATCTATATAATTCAAGAGCTTATAAAAGAAGTAAATGAGAAAGGGTCGATTTTAAATTTGACAATGCATTAAAAATATTTAATTTTCTTCTAGAGGCTTGGTTTCAAATCATGCTGTTTTTTCATGAGGACATTCAAAGCAAAATCAGGTCAGGATTAAACTGAGTTAAGTCTCAGCGCCATTTTACAGGAGATTGCAAATAAAATAAAAAGAGAACTAACTTAATTCTCTTTTTATTAGCTTCATTGGATATTTATATTTAATATGATTGAATTAACTCTTCTAAGGTTTGATAAAGCTTAAAATATTTAACTATTCTAATCATATCTTTAGTATTTAAATTACTTCTTAGAGTCGCCATATCATCACTTACTTTCTTATCCATGTTTTTAGTATAATATTGAGTTGTCTTTATATTCGTGTGACTGAGCATTTTGCTGACACTTTCAATAGGTGCACCATTAGACAATGTAACCGTAGTAGCAAATGTATGTCTTGCGATGTGGAAAGTCAGCTCTTTATTGATTCCACAGACGTTCACAATTTCTTGAGATAGGAATTCATCGTCTGATTACTTACAATAGGAAACAGAATATTTGAGTTAACACATTGCGGATGGTTATCATATCTTAAGACAAACTCTTAACTACTGGTAATAGCGGAACTGTGGTTGAGGTGTCTGTTTTTTGACGATGTGTGATTATCCGTTGTTCGCTATCCCGATATTGATCTGAGACTTTGTCAGTTTCTTCACATCAACATAAGCTAAACCAGTATAACAGCAAAAAAGAAAAACATCCCGTACTTGTGTCAATCTATTGGAAACAAATTCTTTTTCATACATCGTCTGGATTTCTTCTT
>Ga0157369_10001039_pt1 | contig 35086 bp, 26 predicted proteins | sample C25metaG_FD_113461 | JGI IMG/M metagenome (GOLD analysis project Ga0157369, IMG submission 113461) | Corn rhizosphere microbial communities from Kellogg Biological Station, Michigan, USA - C2-5 metaG | ecosystem: Host-associated > Plants > Roots > Rhizosphere > Soil | place: USA: Michigan... | reverse complement strand
TAAGCGCCATCCTTCGCGCTTTAGGCCGCCCCGACAGCGGCGCTCGACGTTTAAAGGATATGCCCATGCACGCCCAACCCCTCACCGCCGCCGAATTCGAGTTCATCGAAGACACCCTGCTCACGTACGGCGATGACCATTCGGTGCTGAACCTGGCCGAACTCGACGGCTACTTCACCGCACTGGTGTCCAGCCCGGTGCAGGTGGATGTGGCCGAGTGGTTCCCGGCGATCTGGGGCGGCCAGAACCCGGAATGGGACAACATGGATGAAGCGCAAAGCTTCCTCGAACTGTGCGTACGCCATATCAACACCCTGGCCGGGCAACTGGCCACTGACGCTACGGGTTTCAAGGCGCGCTTCGACGATACCGAACACCAGGGCCACACCGTGACCCTCGCCGTGGAATGGTGCTTTGGCTACATCCGTGGCGCCGCCATCGGTAACTGGCCGGAATTGCCCGCCGAGCAGGCCGCGCAGTTGGAGAAGATTTCCTGGGGCGCCGAACAGGACAACTTCGAATTGCCGGCCGACCTGGATGTAGACGCCCATCAACAGCGGGTCAGCGAAATCGAACCGGCTGCGCGGGCGCTACATGATTACTGGTTGAGCAAGCGTTGACCGGACTTATTTGAAGTCCAGGTCAAACGCCTGGTAGAACGCGTTGCCCGTGTTGGCCACGATCCACATCAGCACCACCACATGTCGGCCTTGCTTACCCTTGAGCAATGTCACCTGATGCTCGACCTTGGCTTTCAGTTCGTCGGCATGCTGGTAGTACGGCACCTGGGTGTAGAAATCCTCGAAGAATGGCTGGGTGTCCAATTGAGCGCGACTGATGCGCTGTTTCGGATCCCAGCCATCCCTGGTGATGAACCAGCGGTAACCACGGGTAACGTGGGCGGCGGTGTATTCCCACTGCACCTTGAAGACTTGTCCGGCCTCCACATTCAGCAGTGGCCAGGTAAACGGCGTGTTGAGCTTTTTGCTCATCTCCTCATCGGTGAAGTTGATGCAATCGCGCTCGTCGGTTTTGCCGCCGCTCAAGATATGCCCATCGGCCTGCGGCGTCACACTCTGGTCGTCGGTTTGATAGGGTGCGGGGAACGGCCCGGCAGTCAGCGCCGGGAAGTTCTTGCCGCCTTCCATTTCGTTGACTTGCCAGTTGCCCTGCAGCCCGCGTTCAACAGCCACCGAGCCACGGCTGGCCGGAGTCACGACGCGGCCATGTCTGAGTTGAGTCTGGGGTTTGTTCATTTCAGTCACTCCTTGATTGAAAACGCCCCGGGGATGGGACGCGCTTTGAACTTACCCTATCGCCCCGGCTTGTCCATCGAGGCGCCGCGTATGAAAAGTTACACAACTCCTGCATTTCATTGATCGGACGCGCTTGTCCTGCCCCCTGTTGGGGCGCACGCCTACCCTGCCAAGGGCAATCCACCTACAGCGCGTCCCGATAATCGACAACCCTGCGGAAAATGCCGGCCGGCGGCGTTCCCTGCTCGACAAGTACTGTACCTATGCCCGATTATTCGAGTCCGCCCGTCGGCCACTCCGTGCCACCTTGCCTTGATCAGGAGCCCTGTCCCTTGAGTTCGCAGAAAACCGTGACCGTTACACCGCCCAATTTCCCCCTCAATGGCAAGGTCGCGCCCCCCGGCTCCAAATCCATTACCAACCGCGCCCTGTTGCTGGCGGCCCTGGCCAAGGGCACCAGCCGTCTCAGCGGCGCGCTCAAGAGCGACGACACCCGCCATATGTCGGTGGCCCTGCGCCAAATGGGCGTGACCATCGATGAGCCGGACGACACCACCTTCGTCGTCACCGGCAACGGCAAACTGCACCTGCCGCCGCAACCGCTGTTCCTTGGCAACGCCGGCACCGCCATGCGCTTTCTCACGGCTGCGGTGGCCACGGTCGAAGGCACCGTGGTGCTGACCGGCGGCGACTACATGCAAAAACGCCCGATCGGCCCGTTGCTGGCGACCCTCGGCCAGAACGGCATCCAGGTCGACAGCCCGACCGGTTGCCCGCCGGTCACCGTGCATGGCGTGGGCAAGATCAAGGCCAAGCGCTTCGAGATCGATGGCGGCCTGTCCAGCCAGTACGTGTCGGCGCTGCTGATGCTCGCGGCCTGCGGCGAAGCGCCGACTGAAGTGGCGCTGACCGGCAAGGACATCGGTGCCCGTGGCTATGTCGACCTGACCCTGGACTGCATGCGCGCCTTCGGTGCCCAGGTTGAAGCCGTTGATGACACCACCTGGCGCGTGGCCCCGACCGGCTACATCGCCCACGACTACCTGATCGAACCCGACGCCTCCGCCGCCACTTACCTGTGGGCCGCTGAAGTGTTGACCGGGGGGCTCATCGACATCGGCGTGGCCGCGCAGGATTTCACCCAACCGGACGCCAAGGCCCAGGCCGTGATCGCGCAGTTCCCGCACATGCAAGCCACGGTGGTCGGCTCGCAGATGCAGGACGCCATCCCGACCCTGGCGGTGCTCGCGGCGTTCAACAACACGCCGGTGCGTTTCACCGAGTTGGCCAACCTGCGGGTCAAGGAGTGCGACCGTGTGCAGGCACTGCATGACGGCCTCAATGCAATCCGCCCGGGCCTGGCGACCATCGAAGGCGACGATCTGCTGGTAGCCAGCGACCCCGCATTGGCCGGCACCTCGTGCAACGCGCTGATCGACACCCACGCCGACCACCGCATCGCCATGTGCTTTGCCCTGGCCGGGCTGAAGGTTTCGGGTATTCGCATCCAGGACCCGGATTGCGTGGCCAAGACCTATCCCGAGTACTGGAAGGCCCTGGGCAGTCTCGGGGTGCAGCTGTGCTATTAAGGCGTCAGCGTCGGAATGGGGAGGCTCTGCACATGACCATTCGCCAACCCTGCCCACCCGGCGCCTGCGTCTGCGACCGCGAACAACTGTTGCAGACGCCGGGTGCCGACCAGCGCATCCTCCGCCTCACGCGCCAGGAAGAGAAGAAACTGCTCGACCGGCTTGAAGACCTCAAGAGCCTGCAGGACCTGGAGCGCATGCAACAGCTGATGTACCAGCAACTGGGCATCCGCGTGCATATTGCCCCTGGCCATACCGAGGTCAAGAGCATGCGCGGGATCCAGATCGTCATCGACGATTTGCCAGGGATGTGTCGCAAGACCCGCCAATCTATCCCGGCCGCGATCCGCCGAGGCATGGAAAAACGCCCGGAAATCGCCTACCGCCTGCTGGATGCCCACGACTTGTTTCGCGACGCTTGAATCAACCGGCAACCGCCTCGGTTTCAAACACTCCCCGGCCAACGGCCCTGGCCTTGTCCAGATGCGCCTGCGCCCCGCCGCTTTCCGACTCCAGCAACAATTCGGACGTCACCACCTGCGCGCCACAGTAATCAAAAATCCCGTAGTCGATCTGCGTGCGCATCGCCTTGGCATAGCCGTGCCGATCAAAGGCATCGCCATCCGCCGCGCCCAGGGCCAGCAGGTGGACCTGCAGGTGCCGCAGTTTTTTCACCATCGGGGTATCCGGGCCGTACTCGATGGCCCAGCCGTTGACGAATACACGGTCGATCCAGCCCTTGAGCAAGCCCGGCCGCGACCACCAATAGATCGGGAACGCCAGCACCAGGGCGTCGGCGCGGTCGAGACGGGCCTGTTCGGCCAGCACGTCGGCCGGGGGCGTGGCGCGGCTGCGGTGTACCGCATGGTCGGCGGCGTTGTAGCGTGGGTCAAACCCTTCGGCGGCAAGGTCGGCGATCTCGAACGTGTGGCCGGATGCGCCGAGACCGACGGCCACCTGCGCGGCGACGCTGTGGGTGAGGGATTGCGGGTCGTGATGGGCAACAACAATCAACGCATGCATGACAAAGCTCCCCTTCAGGGTTAGGCTGGGCTTAAGTTACGATCAGTAAGTTACTTTTGGTATATAAGCATGTCAAGCCCCGCATCCCCTGCCCCACGCCGTCGCCTGTCCCGTGAAGATCGCCTGCGCCAACTACTTGATGTGGCCTGGCAACTGGTGCGCGATGAAGGCACAGACGCCCTGACCCTTGGCCGCCTGGCGGAACTGGCGGGCGTCACCAAGCCGGTGGTCTACGACCATTTCGTCACCCGCGCCGGGTTGCTGACCGCGCTGTATGAAGATTTCGATGCGCGCCAGAACCAGGTGTTTGTCGACGCCATCGAGGCCAGCAGCGCTACGCTTGAGGACCGTGCCTGGGTGATCGCCGCGTCCTATGTGGACTGCGTGCTGTTGCAGGGTCGGGAAATTCCGGGGGTGATCGCCGCGCTCAGCAGCTCGCCGGAGCTGGAGACGCTCAAGCGCCAGTACGAGGCGATCTTTCTCGATAAATGCCGCGATGCGCTGTCGCCCTTCGGCCGGATTTCCCAGCCGGGTCTAAGGGCAATGCTGGGGGCTGCGGAAGCGTTGTCCCAGGCAGCGGCCAGTGGTGAGATCAGCCGTGAAGAGGCGCAACAGGAGTTGCTGGCGACCATCCTGGCGATGGTCAATCGTGGGCGCGTCTAGAAAGTTTTTGGTGACGATGCAACAACCGACACGGCGGCTGCAACTGACAGCTCACATTGCCACATGGTAGTGAGCGGGCTTGCCACAAAAAAGATCCACTCAACGCCCGGCAACAAACAACTGCACCTTGCGCGCCAGTTGATCGAGGTGGCGGTCACGCTGCTTCTCCGCATCCACCATGGCGCGCTTGCCATGCTTTTGCAGCAGGTACGTATGAATCTGCCGCACCTCCAGCGAGCGGTAGATCGACGCCACATCCAGCACGCCCATCAGGCCATCGGTGCCGTAGTCCCATGTGTTCATCAACACCTGGGTGCCGCGCGCACCACGCACTTGAAAGCCCATGCCCTCAAAGGCGGGCACCTTCTCCACCGAACAGGCCAATTCAGCATGGGGATAACGGCTCAACACGTCACGCATCATTGCGCGGGCCACACCCTGGCGCCGATAGCCGACCTGCACCGCCATGAACGCAACACCGCACGCCTCGGGATCATCCTTCACGGGCAGGTACAGGCAAAAGCCAATCAGCTTGTCCCCGTCCATCGCCACCACCAACTCGACCGCAATGCCTTTGGCACCGTTGAGCGCTTCGAGGTACAGGTGCACTTCAAAGCCGGTGGCATATTGGTAGATGTTGTACAGCAGGTTGCTCGGCGGCAGCGCTACGCTGCTGATGTCGGTGAGGTTATCCACCACCAATTGCAGGATCTGGCTGTTGATCGGCTCGGGGCACGGTGTGGTGTAGCGGGTAAGGCTGTACATGCAAATTCCTGGGGGTTCAGCGTCAAGGCAGCGCGGATTGTACCTGTTCGGCGCATACCTCACGCAAACACCCGCGCAACCAACGGTGGGCCAGGCCGGCACGTTGATGGGTGGTGTAGCGTTCGGGCACGCTGGCGATCGGCTCGGGCGGCGGCTGCGATCTGACACAAACATTGACAAGATAAAATCGTAACGACTATTGTCTGACAACCTGATCACCAAGGTTGTCCCATGCTTGAGCTTCAACGCCCCGATTCGCTGGTTGTGCGGGTTGTCAGCGCGATTCGCGCAGAAATCGATGCCGGCCAATTGCCGCCCGAGTCGCGCCTGCCCACCGAACAGCAACTGGCCGAACAACTCAACGTCAGACGCTCCGTGGTGCGTGAAGCCATTGCCCAGCTCAAGGCCGACGGCGTGATCACCGCCCGCCGTGGCCTGGGCTCGATCATTTCGCAAACGCCTGCCGGCACGGTGTTCCGCTTTCCCCAGCAGCATGGTCGGCGTGCCGACCTGGCGCAAATGTTCGAAGTGCGCCTGTGGATCGAAACCCAGGCCGCCGCCATTGCCGCCCAGCGCCGCGACGACGCCGACCTGCAACGCATGAAAAGCGCGTTGCAAGCCATGCAGGACAACCGCGACAACTTCGAAGCCGCCGCCCTGGCCGATGTGGAATTCCACCGCGCCATCGCCGACGCCAGCAAGAATGACTACTTCGTGGCATTCCATGATTTCCTCAGGAGCCAACTGGCCAGCGCACGCAAAACCGCCTGGGAAAACTCGGCATCGCGCTTTGCCACCGGCTCCGCCGATGCCACCGGGGAGCACCAGTCGCTGTACCAGGCGATTGCCGACGGCGACGCCCAGCGCGCCGCCGCCAGTGCCGAAGCCCACCTGCGCGCGGCCGCACGGCGCCTGCAATTGGAATTGCCCGCCACCCGCTGACCGAATACCGACCGTCTATAGCGTGTCCATGACACGCCATTTTTTTAACAAGACCATTAGTCTGACAACCTGATAAGCAGACCGAAATGTCCACGCTCAGAGACCCACGCAATGATCCATGACTTTTGCATTATCGGCGGCGGCATCGTCGGCCTCGCCACCGCGATGGAGCTGCTCCAGCGCCAGCCCGGCGCCTCGCTGGTGATCCTGGAAAAAGAGTCGGCGCTGGCCAGGCACCAGACCGGCCACAACAGCGGCGTCATTCACGCCGGCATCTACTACGCCCCCGGCAGTCTCAAGGCCGAGCTGTGCAAGCGCGGCGCCCAACAGACCAAGCAGTTCTGCACCGAACACGGCATCAGGTTCGAGGTGTGCGGCAAGCTGCTGGTGGCCTCCAGCCCCCTGGAGATGCAGCGGATGGAGGCGCTGCATGCCCGCGCCCAGCTCAACGGTATGCAGGTCGAGCGCCTGGACGCCGACCAATTGCGCCAACGCGAACCCAACATCGTCGGCCTGGGCGGACTGTTCCTGGACGCCACCGGCATCGTCGATTACCGCCAGGTGTGCGAAACCATGGCCCAGGTCATCCGCCGCCGCGGCGGTGAGATCTGCCTGGAACGCACGGTCACCGCGATCCACGAAGACACCGACAAAGTCAGCGTCAGCACCCATGGCGAAACCTGGCAGGCGCGGCACCTGGTGGTCTGCGCCGGGCTGCAGTCCGACCGTCTGGCGACCTTGGCCGGGATCAGGATCGACCACCAGATCATCCCGTTTCGCGGCGAATACTTTCGCCTGCCTGAATCGAAGAACCGCATCGTCAACCACTTGATCTACCCGATTCCGGACCCGGAGCTGCCGTTCTTCGGCGTACACCTGACCCGCATGATCGACGGCAGCGTCACCGTCGGCCCCAACGCCGTGCTGGGCCTGGGCCGCGAGAACTACCGCAAGTTCTCGGTGAACTGGCGCGATGTGGCGCAGTACGCCAGCTTTCCCGGTTTCTGGAAGACCATCTGGCAGAACCTCGGCTCCGGCACCACCGAGATGAAGAATTCGCTGTTCAAGTCCGGCTACCTGGAGCAATGCCGCAAGTATTGCCCATCGCTCGCCCTGGACGACTTGCTGCCCTGCGAGGCCGGTATCCGCGCCCAGGCGGTGATGCGCGATGGCAGCCTGGTGCACGATTTCCTGTTCGCCCAGACCCCTCGCATGCTCCACGTGTGCAACGCGCCCTCACCCGCCGCGACGTCGGCCATGCCCATCGGCGCAATGATCGCCGACCGCCTGTTTACCCCCGAGTAACACCCTGCACGACACGTCCATTTGACAATAACTATAAAGACCCGTAAGGAAGTACAGCATGACGGCATCCACCTCGATTCCCACCACCGAATCGCCCGAACAAACCCGCAAGCGCCTGCGCAAAGTCGCCGCCGCCACCATCTTCGGCTCGATGCTGGAGTGGTACGACTTTTACCTGTACGCCACCATGGCGGCGATTGTGTTCTCGAAGATCTTCTTCGATAACGGCGACCCCAAGACCGCCACGCTGCTGGCGTTTTCCACCTTTGCCATCGGCTTTATCGCCCGCCCGTTCGGCGGCATCCTGTTCGGCTACCTGGGTGACAAGTTCGGTCGCAAGCAAGTGCTGGTGCTGACCTTCTGCCTGATGGGCGTGTGCACCACGCTGATCGGCCTGATCCCCAGCTACGCCTCCATCGGCATCTGGGCGCCGATCGTGCTGGTGTTTATCCGCATCATCCAGGGCCTGGGCGCCGGCGCCGAGTTGTCCGGCGCGGCAGTCACCTCCTACGAGCACGCCGCCCAGGGCAAACGTGGCAGCCATGGTGCCTGGCCGGCATTGGGCCTTAACCTGGGCCTGTTGCTGTCATCGCTCACCGTGTACCTGCTGACCATCAACGGCAACGAGTTCCTGCTGGCCGGCGGGTGGCGCATTCCGTTTGTGTGCAGCATCGTGCTGGTGGGCGTCGGCCTGTGGGTGCGCAGCAGCATCCCGGAGACCCCGCAATTCAGTGAGCTGAGCAAAGCAGAGAACAAAGCCAAAGCCTCGCCGCTCAAGGCGCTGTTCAAGAACGACCTGAAAGGCCTGGCCGTGGTGTTCTTCGTGGCGATTGGCTACAACGCGCTGAGCTACATCTTCAAGACCTTTTCCCTGGCGTACCTGACCCAGTTCAAAGGCGTGGACGTACACGTCACATCGCTTTCGGTGACGATTGCCAGCCTGGTTGCCATCGTCGCCGTGCCCTGCTTCGGCCGGCTGTGCGACAAGTGGAGCAGTAAGGCCGTGCTGATGCTCGGCGGGGTGTGCTCGCTGCTGTTCGCCTACCCGTTCCTGGCCCTGCTCAACACCGGCGAAAGCCTGATGATCTACATTGCCATCGGGGTCGGCACCGGCATTCTTGCGCCGCTGATGTTCGCCCCCCAAGGCTCGTTCCTGAGCCGTCAGTTCCCGACCCAGACGCGCTCCTCGGGCTTTGGCACCGGGCGTGAAATCGGCACGGCCATCGCGGGCGGCCTGGCACCGTTGGGCGCCCTGTCGATGGTGGCGGGCTCGGCTACCCACTCCACGGACGGCGTTGTCATCATCCTGGCCATTTCTGCGCTGTTAGTGGTGGTGTTTGCCTTGTGCGACCAGGGCCGTAAACACTCGGCATTCAAAAACTAAAGGAAAAAGTTCGGACTAACGGGTGCATGGATGCACCCGGATCGCGCATCATGGGCACTTTCAAGCTCAAGGGTAACGTCCATGCGCGTTCTGTCATTGATGATGGGTCTTACGACGCTGGCCGCCACTACGGTGTTCTGCGCCAGCGCGATGGCGAATGAAGAAAGTCAGTTGGTACAACAGATCAACCAATACCGCAGCCAGGTGCAACGCTGCGGCGACCAGGGTTCCCAGGAACTGCCACCGCTGGCCAGCGACACCCGGCTGGTGCTGCCGGCCACCAATGTGGGCGACTTGCAGCAAGCGCTGGCACGCGCCGCGTACCCGATGGTCAACGTGCAGGCCATCAGCCTGTCCGGACCCAAGGATGCCCAGGCGGCCATGAAGGCCGTGCGCGAGAGCTTCTGCCGCGTGGTGCTGGACCCGCAATTCGTCGATATCGGCGTGAGCAACAGCGGCCAGGACTGGCGCATCGTGCTCGCCCGCCCGCTGCTGACCAGTGGCCTGGGCGATTGGCAGACCGAAGGCAAGCAACTGCTCAACCTGATCAACGCCGCGCGATCGCAGCCACGGCAATGCGGCACCCAGGCGTTTACCGCCACCACGCCCTTGTCGTGGAATGACGACCTGGCCGGCGCCGCCAACAGCCACACGCGAAACATGGCCAACGGCAATTTCTTCGACCACCTCGACCACGACGGCCGTACCCCCGGCGACCGTGCGGAACTGGCCGGGTATATCGCGAAGAACATCGGCGAAAACATCGCCGCCGGCCTGGACACGCCACGCAAGGTGGTCGACGGCTGGCTCGCCAGCCCAGGCCATTGCGCCAACCTGATGAACCCGCAGTTCCGCGAGCTGGGCGCGGCCTATGCGATGGACCCTAAGAGTGACGCGGGGATTTATTGGACGGCAGTTTTCGGCGCGCAATAAGCCGGTTTGCAGATCGCCAGGCACGCAGAGTGCATCAAGTTGCTATCACCGCGATAATGCCGCTGAACTGCCAGCGGGGTTTCCGGTCTGTTGCATGTCAGGCACTCCCTTCAAGGCGTTACGCAGATCGCGGCAAACAAGGTGTTCTTGCAATGATGAATTGGCTGCAGAGTAGCAGCGACATGGCTGAGCGGGTTCGCCAGCATGATTGGGCGAGTACGCCCCTGGGTCCGCTGGAACAGTGGCCGGATGTGCTCAAGACCACGGCCGCACTGTGCTTCGCCTCAAGCTTCCCCCAGGCCATCATCTGGGGACCGCAGTTGATCACGCTCTACAACGATGCGTTTATTCCGATCCTGGGCGATAAACCTGCCGCATTGGGCCGCCCTTTCAGCGAAATCTGGCACGAAGTCTGGGACCAGATCAGCCCGATCGCCGACGCGGCATTCGAGGGGCACGCGACCTACATCGAGAATTTCCCCCTGGTCATTGAGCGTGGTGCGGGGCCGGAGCAGGCCTACTTCACGTTCTGCTACAGCCCGATCCGCGACCCCGATGGCAAGATCGTCGGCATGCTCGACACGGTCACCGAAACCACCACCACCGTATTTCTCACCCAGCGCCTGGCGGCCCTGGACACCATCGGCAATGCGGTCGCCACCGCCACCGATGCCGAACACATCATGGCCACCACCACGCGCCTGCTGGCGCAGCACATGCAGGTGTCCAACTGCGCGTATGCCGATATGGATGCCGACGAAGACGGCTTTACCATTCGCGGCAACTGGGCAGCGCCCGGCTCGCCGAGCATCGTGGGTCACTACAGCCTGGCCTCGTTCGGCGCAATGGCAGTGCAACGCCTGCGCGCCGGCGAACCTTTGGTGGTGCAAGACAATCGCATCGAGTTCGCCCCCGAAGACGCCGCCAGCTATCAGGCGCTGGGCGCGTTGGCCACTGTGTGTTTCCCATTGATCAAGCACGGCCGCCTCACCGCCTTGATGGCCGTGCATGACAAAAAGGCCCGGGTCTGGTCGCCCTATGACCTGGCGCTGGTAGGAGAAGTCACCGAGCGCTCCTGGGCCCATATCGAGCGCGTACGCGCCGACGCCGCCGTACGCGAAGGCCTGGCAGCCTTCACCGAGCTGAACGCCTCGCTGGAACAACGGGTACAGGAACGCACCGCGGCCCTCACCCAGGCCGAGGCCGCACTGCGCCAGTCACAGAAACTCGAAGCCATCGGCCAATTGACCGGCGGCGTGGCCCACGACTTCAACAACCTGCTGACCAACATTCGCTCCTCGGTGGACTTCCTGCGTCAGCCGGGGTTATCCGAAGAACGGCGCCAACGCTACATGGGCGCGGTGTCCGATACCGTAGAGCGGGCCAGCAAACTCACCAGTCAACTGCTCGCCTTCGCGCGCCGCCAACCGCTGAACCCGGAAGTCTTCGATGCGGGCCAACGGGTCAGGAACATCGGCGAGATGCTCGAAAGCGTCACCGGCGCACGCATCCACGTGCAAGTAGAACTGCCTGATGCCCCTTGCCATGTGCGCGTCGACTCCAGCCAGTTCGAAACTGCGCTGATCAATATCGCACTCAATGCCCGGGATGCCATGGACGGCCAGGGCACGCTGGTCCTGCGTGTCGCCACGGTGGATGCAATGCCGCGTATCCGCGGCGACGCAGCGGTGCACGAAGGGTTTGTGAGCGTTTCCCTGACCGACACCGGCAGCGGTATTGCGGGAGACACCTTCGAGCACATTTTCGAGCCATTTTTCACCACCAAGGCCGTGGGCAAAGGCACTGGCCTGGGGTTGTCCCAGGTGTTCGGGTTTGCCAAGCAGTCCGGCGGCAACGTCGATGTGTCCAGCCGCGTGGGCAAGGGCACGGTGTTTACCTTGTATCTGCCGGAAGTGGCCCCACCCGCGATGCCTCTCGCGCCGCGCCCAGAGGATCTTGCACCGGTCCACACTGCGACGCCGCGCCATATCCTCATCGTAGAGGACAACCTGGAAGTCGGTCGTTTCGCCAACCAGATCCTCCAGGACCTGGGCTACCGCACCACCTGGGCCACCGATGCCGAACAGGCGCTCGCCCTGGCCGGTGCCGATGCCCTGGGGTTCGATGGGGTGTTCTCGGATGTGGTGATGCCCGGCATGACCGGTGTGGCCATGGCCAAGGTGCTGCGCCAGCGACGCCCGGACTTGCCGATGGTGCTCACCTCCGGCTACAGCGAAGAACTGGCCGACAGTGGCTACGAAGGGTTCGAGTTCCTGGCCAAGCCCTACTCCGCAGACCAGGTGGCCCGGGCATTGGCCAAGGCGATGCCCTAGCCGAGACTTAAAGCCTTACTCTGCCACGGCCACTTGATTACGACCCAGGGCTTTCGCCCGGTACAGCGCCTTGTCGGCCGTATTCATCAGGCCGTGCAGGTCTTGATCCTGGGCATGGGTGGAGGCAACACCGAGGCTGGCGGTCAAGCCATGCACCGGCGCGGAAGACAGGCTGGAGATCGCCTTGATCAACTGCTCGGCGATAGCCCGTGCGGTTTCCAGCGAAGTGTTGGGCAGCAACACCGCGAACTCTTCACCCCCCAGGCGCCCGTACACATCGGCCTGGCGGAACGAAGCGCTGATCACTCCGCCAATCTGGCGCAACACCTGGTCACCGGCCTGGTGGCCGTAGGTGTCGTTGATTTCCTTGAAGTGGTCCATGTCCATCATCAGCGCACACAGCGGCTGACGATTGTGCCGGCATTGTTCATACAACACCTGGGCATGCTCGAAGAAGGCGCGGCGATTCATCAGGCCGGTGAGTTCATCGGTCTGGGCGGCGCGGGTGGAGATGTTGTGGGCACGTTCCATTTGCCGGGTCAGGCGAAAGGCCTTTTCCAGGGCATCGGACAGCTTGCGCGTGGCACTCACCACAAAGGTGGAAAACACCAATACCGCGATGGCCACGCCGATTTGCATCGGCGAAGGCTGGAACAGCAGCCAGAGGGTGCACGGGAACAAAACCAGGCCCATGGACCCCAGCGTCATATAGCGGTACGCCGAATAGCAAGACACTGCACTCACCGACATACCCACGGTAAACAGCATCACCAAGGCCTGGGACAGTCGGTCATCGGTGGGCATCACCGCCAGCGCGCCGAAGCCCCAGATGCCGGCCGACAGCATCAGCGTGATCCAGTAGCGGCGTTCCCAGCGATCCGGGGTGCGCTCGGCGTTGGGGCAGCGAAACCACTCCATGAACATCTTGAGCCGCAATAACGTCGAGGCCGCCAATGCCAGCAGCCAAACCAGGATGACTTGATGATCAAACCGGTCCCAGCACAGCCAGGAGAGCATTATGGCACCCAAGTAGCTGCCGAAAATGGCGGAAAATGATTGCCGGAACAACTGGTGCAAACGATCGGTCCGCACCTGCTCTTCTATAACGCAATCCTGGTCCTGCCCACGCCCAAGGCCATTCATGAGATTCGCCTGATTCGACTGCCACGACAAAGGCGCCATTGTGGCACCCTGCCAGTAGCGTGGACAACAGAATCCAGCACGGTAGAGCCTTTAAAGCGGTTCCGGACGCAGAATCAGCACACCCAGGGGCGGCAAATTCAAAGACAGTGACACCGCTTGCCCATGACGGGGCTCTTCCTGGGTAAATACCTCGCCCCCGTTACCGTAATTGGAACCTGCGTACATATCGGCGTCACTGTTGATCACTTCGCTCCAGCGTCCAGCAAAAGGAACACCGACGGCATAACCCTCACGCGGCACCGGGGTGAAATTGGCCACCACCAGCACCGGCTTACCGTCCTTGCTCCAGCGCAGCCAGGCATAGACGCTGTTGATCGCGTCGTCGCCGATCAGCCACTGGAAGCCCTGGGGCGCATCGTCCTGTTCATGCAACGCCGGCTCTTCGCGGTACAGACGGTTCAAGTCGCCGACCAGCTTTTGCACGCCTTTGTGTTCGGCATACTGCAGCAAGTACCAGTCCAGTTGCTGATCGTGGTTCCATTCGCGCCATTGGCCGAACTCGCAGCCCATGAACAGCAGTTTCTTGCCAGGGTGCATCCACATGAACGCGAGGTAGGCACGCAGGTTGGCGAATTTCTGCCAGCGGTCTCCTGGCATCTTGTCGATCAGCGAGTGCTTGCCGTGTACCACCTCATCGTGGGAGATCGGCAGGATGAACCGCTCGGACCAGGCATACACCAGGCCGAAACTCAGTTCGTTGTGATGGTGGGCACGGTACACCGGGTCCTGCTGGATGTAATGCAGGGAGTCATGCATCCAGCCCATGTTCCATTTGTAGTTGAAGCCCAACCCGCCCTGTTGGGTCGGCTGGCTCACGCCCGGCCAGGCGGTGGACTCCTCGGCAATCACCAGCGCACCCGGCGCTTCCTGGGCCACCACGTCGTTCAGGTGGCGCAGGAAGTCGATAGCTTCAAGGTTCTCGCGGCCGCCATGGCGGTTCGGCACCCATTCGCCGGCCTTGCGCGAATAGTCGCGGTAGAGCATGGACGCCACGGCATCCACGCGCAGCCCGTCGATGTGAAAATGCTTGAGCCAGTGCAGCGCCGAAGCCAGCATGAAGCCGTGCACCTCGGTGCGGCCCAGGTTGTAGATCAGCGTGTCCCAATCCTGGTGGAAGCCTTCCAGCGGGTTGGCATATTCGTACAGCGCAGTGCCGTCGAATTGCGCCAGGCCGTGGGTATCGGTGGGAAAATGCGCCGGCACCCAGTCAAGGATCACGCCGATATCGGCCTGGTGCAGCGCATCGACGAAGTAGGCGAAATCCTGCGGAGAGCCGAACCGCGCCGTCGGCGCAAATTGCGACAGCGCCTGGTAGCCCCAGGAGCCGCCGAACGGGTGCTCCATGATCGGCATCAGCTCGACGTGGGTGAAGCCCAATTGCTGCACGTAGGGAATCAGGCGCTCGGCCAGTTCACGCCAGTTATATTGGCGGGCCACTTCGCCGGCCTCGTCCAACTCGCACTGCCAGGAGCCGACGTGCAGCTCATAGATCGACAGGGGTGCCGTGGTCTTTTGCTTGTCGACCCGCGATTGCATCCAGGCATGGTCCTGCCAGTCCACTTGCAACGGTTCGGCCACCTTGGAGGCTGTGTCGGGCGGCAACTGGGTGGCCAGCGCCACCGGATCGGCCTTGAGCGGCAGGATCCCATGGGCACCTAGAATCTCGTACTTGTAGGCCGCCCCCGGTTGCAGGCGAGGGATAAATATCTCCCACACCCCGGAAGGATGGCGCAAGCGCATCGGATGGCGACGACCGTCCCAGATATTGAAGTCGCCCACCACCGACACCCGCCGCGCATTCGGTGCCCACACGGCAAAGCGCACGCCCGCCACGCCGTCGACGCTGGTCACCTGGGCGCCCAGGCAACTGCCGAGGTCGCGATGATTGCCTTCGGCAAACAGGTAAAGGTCCATTTCACCCAGCAGCAGTTGCTGGAAGCTGTACGGGTCTTCGGTGATCTGTTCGCCACCGGCCCACTGGATTTTCAACAGGTACGGCTGACGGGTCTTGAACTGGCCGACAAACAGGCCCGGCACCTGGCTCGCGTCCAGGCTGCCCAACTGCTCGCCGCCATCACGTGCCAGCACTTGCACACTCAAGGCCTCGGGCAGGAATGCGCGGATAAACTGGCCGCCGTGTTCATCATCGTGCGGCCCCAGCACCGAGAACGGGTCGTGGTGTTCGGCGCGGACCAGCGCTTCGACGTCCCTGGACGCCGGCAATGCAGTCAGTTTCGGTTGCAGCGGTTCTTTATGTGTAAAACTCATGACGTCTCCCCACCGCGTGCAGTGTTCGATATAGGTGCTTCCTTTATAGAAGCAATCCCGCTCAGTAAACCGTGCAACCCTTGCAGGGGCACCGGCAACCAGGTCGGGCGGTTTTCCGCTTCGTAGGCCACTTCGTACGCGGCCTTCTCCAGGCTGAACAACGTCAGCGCGGCGTCCTGGCCTCTGGCATCCTGCCAGTCATGCGCCAGTGTAGCCGTCGCCGCCTGATAAGCCCGGATAAAGGCCTGCCGTGCTTCCTTGAGGTAACGTTCCGTCACGCGTCTGCGCGCCTGGTCCGCCTCGGGCGAGTGATCCACCCCTTGAACATTCAGGGCCATCGCCGCCGCATAGTCGAATGAGCGCAATACGCCGCTCACATCTTTATAGGGGCTGTGCTTGCCACGTCGCTCATGCAATGGCCGCGCCGGCTCCCCTTCAAAGTCGATCAGGTAAGCATCGCCCTTCACCACCAGCACTTGACCCAGGTGCAAGTCACCATGCACGCGGATGCGCAACCCGCCCGCCGTGGCTTTCGCCAAAGCCTGCACATGGCTGACGATGGCTTTTTTCTGCGCCAGCAAATCACTGACCAGCGCTTGATCCGCCGGGTTCAACTGGCTTTGATGAAGTTTGAGCAAGTGCAGCGCACGCTCCAGTTGTGCGCCGACGTCCTTGGCCCAGGCCTGGGTGTCCTTGGCCGTGGTGATTTCGGGTTTGAAGGCCTTGTCGGTGGTTTTTGCACCGAGCACCTGGTGCATTTCGCCCAGGCGCTGGCCGAGCAGCCCGGCAAAATCCGCCAGCTCGCCCAGGGCGTTGTAGTGTTGTTCCTGCTCGGAAATGGCCTCGGCCAGTTCGTCGCGGATCGCTCGCTCCAGGTTGTTCTGGGTCCAGCTCCAGGCATCGCCCTGGTTGCTCAGGTAGCCCTGGGCGATCATCAGCAGGTTGTCCTGGCCCTCGGCGTCGTGGCGCACCATCGACCCCAGCAGTGGCGAAATATTGGGGTAGCCCGCGGCCGTCAGATAGGCACTCATCTCCAGTTCCGGGTGCACGCCGGAGGCGACTTTGCGGATCAGCTTGAGCACCAGGCTCTCACCGACCACCACCGAGCTGTTGGATTGCTCGGCCGACAAGTAACGCACCTCGGACTGATCCGTCAGCTGCAACCTGGCCAAGTGCGGTGTGGTCGCAAAGCGCAGCTCACCGTCGCCAGTCTCGAGCACGGTGCCCGCTTGCAAGCCCTGGATCACCGCACGAATAAAGTGTTCAAGGCTGAAGGCATCGGTCACCAACCCGACCTGACGCACCCGACGTACGCGGGCCAGCGCCAATTGCTGGGGCAAGGCGCTGGTGAACTGGTCTTCACCGAGGAAACCGAACGGTAACTGGTAGCGGCTGACCTGGCCTGCGGCCGTCACTTCGACCTCGCTGAGCAACACCGGATGCTGCGGGTCGCCAAAACGCACACCGTAGGCAATGCGCACGCTGTCGATGGCCGTGTCCTTGCCAGCAAACCAGCGGCGCTTGGGCAACCACGCCGGCAGAGCGGTCTGTTCCAGGGACGCTCGGCAAGGTTCTTCAAGCAGTTCTTCCATGCGTTTTTTCAATACCAGTGTGGTGAAGTCGGGCATGCTCTGGGCCGGTTCCACATGCCAGCTGGGCATCTGGTTTTCCGGCGCCAGCACAAACCAATAGAAGCCGTAGGGCGCCAGGGTCAGCAGGAAATTCAACTGGCCGATGGGCGGGAAGGCATTACCGCCGAGCATTTCCACCGGCACCATGCCGGCAAACGCCGACAGGTCCAGCTCTGCCGCCTGGGCACTGCGCGACACGTTGGCCACGCACAAAATGATCTCGTTGCGCCCGTCCTCCCCGGTGAATTCGCGGGTATAGGCCAGGATCCGCCGGTTGCTCGGCGAGAGCATTTTCAGGCTGCCCCGGCCAAAGGCCTTGGACTGCTTGCGCACCGCCAACATGCGCCGGGTCCAGTTCAGCAGCGAATGCGGGTCCTGGGCCTGGGTCTCCACATTGACCGACTGATAGCCATATTGCGGGTCCATGATCGGCGGCAGTACCAGGCTGGCCGGGTCGGCGCGGGAGAAACCGCCGTTGCGGTCGATGGACCACTGCATCGGCGTGCGCACACCATCGCGGTCACCCAGGTAGATGTTATCGCCCATGCCGATTTCATCGCCGTAGTACAAGGTCGGCGTGCCCGGCATCGACAGCAACAGACTGTTGAGCAACTCGACACGGCGGCGATCGCGCTCCATCAACGGTGCCAGGCGCCGGCGAATCCCCAGGTTGATCCGCGCACGCCGGTCGGCGGCGTAGTAGTTCCACAGGTAGTCGCGCTCTTTGTCGGTGACCATTTCCAGGGTCAGCTCATCATGGTTGCGCAGGAAGATCGCCCACTGGCAATTGGCGGGGATTTCCGGAGTCTGGCGCAGGATATCGGTGATCGGGAAGCGATCTTCCTGGGCCAGGGCCATGTACATGCGCGGCATCAGCGGAAAATGGAAGGCCATGTGGCATTCGTCGCCGTCGTCGCCCTTTTTGTCACCGAAGTAGAGTTGCGTGTCTTCCGGCCACTGGTTGGCTTCGGCCAGCAGCATGCGGTCGGGGTAATGGGCGTCGATCTCGGCACGGATCTGCTTGAGCACGTCGTGAGTCTCAGGCAGGTTTTCGTTGTTGGTCCCATCGCGTTCGATCAAATAGGGGATCGCGTCCAGGCGCAGGCCGTCGATGCCCATGTCCAGCCAGTAACGCATCACCGACAGCACGGCTTTCATGACCTGCGGGTTGTCGAAGTTGAGGTCGGGCTGGTGCGAGTAGAAACGGTGCCAGAAGTACTGGCCGGCGACCGGGTCCCAGGTCCAGTTGGACTTCTCGGTGTCGAGGAAGATGATGCGCGTGCCGTCGTATTTCTGGTCGTCATCCGACCACACGTAGAAGTCCCGCGCCGCCGAACCGGGCTTGGCCTTGCGCGCACGCTGGAACCAGGGGTGCTGGTCGGAGGTGTGGTTGATCACCAGCTCGGTGATCACCCGCAGACCGCGCTTGTGCGCCTCGGCGATAAAACGCTTGGCGTCGGCCATCGTCCCGTAGTCACTGTGTACGCCGCGGTATTCTGCGATGTCGTAGCCATCGTCGCGGCGTGGCGACGGGTAGAACGGCAGCAGCCAGATAGTGTTGACGCCGAGGTCGGCAATGTAATCGAGCTTGGCGATCAGGCCGGGAAAGTCGCCGATACCGTCATTGTTGGAGTCGAAATAGGATTTGACGTGAACCTGGTAGATCACCGCGTCCTTGTACCAGAGCGGGTCTTTGATGAAGGTGGCAGCGTTGGGTTTCTTCGCCATTGGAAGCTCCTGAAATACTTGAACCACTCGGTCAATGTGGGAGGGGCGGTGCGACGATTCGACCTGCACCCGATGAGGGTGTGTCAGTTGATGAAGCGGTGGCTGACACACTGCTATCGGGGGCAAGCCCCCTCCCACATTTGTCCCGCGCAGGGTTTAAGAGGTGGTGATACGCCAGATCCCGAACGGCATCTGCGGCTCCAGCCGTGTCCACTGGTGCTTGCCATACCAGGTCCAGCGATGGCCGTTCATCAAGTCTTCGCCCTGGGTCTGGGCATCGTCCGGCAACCCCAACTCCCACAGCGGCAACTCGAAATTGGCTTCCTGGGCGTTGTAAGGGTCGAGGTTGACCGCCACCAGAATGAAGTTGCTGCCATCCTCGCTGCGCTTGCCGAAATACAGGATGTTGTCGTTCCAGGCGTTGTAGAGTTTCAGCCCCAAATGCGTTTGCAGTGCCGGGTTCTGCCGACGAATGCGGTTGAGCTGGGCGATCTCGGCGATGATGTTGCCGGGGGCGGTGAAATCCCGTGGGCGGATTTCGTATTTCTCCGAATCCAGGTATTCCTCTTTGCCGGGCACCGGGGCCGCTTCACACAACTCGAAGCCCGAATACATGCCCCACAGGCCCGAGCCCATGGTTGCCAGCGCGGCGCGGATCAAAAAGCCCGGGCGTCCTGACTCATGCAGGAAGCCAGGGTTGATGTCCGGCGTGTTGACGAAGAAATTTGGCCGGTAGCACTCACGCCATGGCGACTCATTCAACTGGACCAGGTACTCGCTCAACTCGGCCTTGGTATTGCGCCAGGTGAAGTAGGTGTAGCTCTGGGAGTAGCCGACCTTGCCCAGGCGCGCCATCATCGCCGGCGTGGTGAACGCCTCGGCGAGGAAGATCACCTCCGGGTACTTGGACCGTACGTCGCTGATCAACCATTGCCAGAACGGCAGCGGCTTGGTGTGGGGGTTGTCGACGCGAAAAGTCTTCACACCCTCTTCCACCCAGCCCACCACGATATCGCGCAGCTCGGTCCACAGGCCTGGGATGGCATCCACCGCATAGAAGTCGACGTTGACGATGTCCTGATACTTTTTCGGCGGGTTTTCCGCGTACTTGATCGTGCCGTCCGGGCGCCAGTTGAACCAGCCCGGATGCTCTTTGAGCCATGGGTGGTCCTGGGAACACTGGATGGCGAAGTCCAGGGCGATTTCCAGGCCGTGCTCGGCGGCGGCCTGGAACAGGCGGCGGAAGTCGTCGCGGCTGCCCAGTTGCGGGTGGATGGCTTCATGGCCGCCCTCTTCGCTACCGATCGCATATGGGCTGCCCGGATCATCGGGGCCGGCGGTCAGCGAATTGTTCTTGCCTTTGCGGTGGCTGCGCCCGATGGGGTGGATAGGCGGGAAATACAGCACGTCGAAGCCCATGTCATGGATCATCGACAGGCGCGAATGCACGTCATTAAAGGTGCCGTGGCGTGCAGGATCGTCTGTGATCGAACGCGGGAACAGTTCGTACCAACTGGCGAACAGTGCAGCCTCACGCTCCACATCGATCGGGTACACCGTGCTGATGCTCAGGTAGGCACGGTGGTCTGCCTGGGTCATCAAATGTGCACTGTCTTCGTGCAGGAACTGCGCAACCTGCTCGGTTTCCAGCAGGCCGGAGAGTTCGTGGTGCAGCAGCATGAGGCGGTCGCGAAGTTCGTTGTCACTGCGTTCGGCGGCCTGCAGCACCAGGCTGCGGCCTTCCTGCAACTCCAGGCTGACCGGCACGCCGGCCTCATGCTTCTTGCGCAGCTCGTAACAGAAGCTGGCGAAGGTGTCGATCCAGGCTTCGATGCAGTATTCGTGGGGGCCTTGCTGGGTCACGGTAAACGCGCCTTCCCAGCCGTTGTTGCCCACGTCGGTCATGACCACGCTGTGCCAGCTTTCGTCCTGCAGCGGGCGCCAGCGGATCAGCACGGCGAGCTTGTCATGGCCGTCGGCAAACACCTTGCTGGTGACGTTGACCCGTTGGCCGACCACGGCCTTGACGGCAAATTCGCCGCCGTCGATCACGGGGGTGGTGCTTTCGATCGCGATCCGGGGCAGCAACAGCGCCTGGGACAGCGGCAATATGGAGGTGTCTGGAACCTGTGTTTCAGCAGTCATCGAGCATCTTCCCCTTACGCCCTGTGGACGCTCTTTGCTTGATCCGAAATTGCGATACGGCTGAGCTCTCCCTGAGCAGCGCCGTATAGGTCCGAGCCTGCACGCCGGTTAAAAGTTCAGGTGGATGTGCTGCCATTGGGCGGGGAATCAATTCGACCTGGCAGCTGTCCACCGATAGAGCAAAGCGCAAAGGAGGCCACACCGATGAATATCCCGATCCCGGCTGAAACCCCGGACCCGAATATCGACAACCCCACCCTGCCACCCACCGAACCGGAACCGATTCCGGAAAAGGAACCGCCGGAGCATCAGCCACCGCCCGTCGAGGAACCCCCCACGACAATGACGCCGGTCATTGCCGGCGTTTTTTCAATCATTTGAGGATTGCTATATGACCGATACAGAAGCTAAGCCTATCTGATGGATTGGCTGCTTCTTTCTCGCTGCCTTTGGCGATTCTTCCCACTCTCAACCAAGATAATGCGCACCCCCTGTGATTTTTGACATGTTCAAACTCCCAAGCATCACGGCCGTAGGAATACGGGACCAATCCCTATCGTCGAGCAACATCTTCAGCAGGAGAAATCATGTCTATAAGCAACGCAGGCTCACAGGGCAGCTCGATCTACCAGAGGATTGGGCAATTCAAACACCGAGATGATCGTGGCGGGGATATTCAGCACAACGGCATGCAGTCCAAATCAACCGATGACGCGGTCAAACGGCTCTGGCGTAACAGCCCAGGTTGGTCAGACAAGAATGGTGACGGCCGCTATGACTTGACCTACGAATTTCGGGCCCCGCCGGAAAAGCCGGAAAACAAGAACACTCGACAATTCGGCAAGACCGGGTTTACACCTATCCTCGAGAATCAGCGAAACCAGACCCGGCGAAGCCTGCAATCCATTGAAGATGTCGCAAATGTCACGTTTACCGAGGGGTCCAAGACAGCTGACAGTGAAGGCCATATCAAGATCGGGAATTATGGTCAAATGAGCGATACCAAAGGCCACCCTTACAAGGGCTTCCCCCACTCTTCATTGCCCACCAAAAACCAGGCGGACATTGAAGTATGGTTTGTAGACACCAAGACCGAAAAATCTGTGCCTCTAGCAGCGCCAGGTAACGCGGGTCGCCACACCATTACTCATGAAATCGGTCACGCCATGGGGCTTAGTCACCCTGGCGGTTACAATGGTGACGGCAAAAACAAGCTCGACAAATCAAATGTATCTCATCACGAAGACTCTCAGAGCCATTCCGGCATGAGTTACCGAGGTGAGCGCACCGGATATAGCAACCATGGGGGTTTCCGTTCGTCAGCCCCGCAACTTGACGATATTGCTGCCTACCAAGAGAAATACGGTCCCAATTTCGAAACCCGCAAGGGCGATACTACCTACGGTTTCAATTCGAACACAGATCGAGACTTCCTGACTGTCAAAACCCCTGAAGACAAAATCGTGGCGGCCATTTGGGACGGAGGGGGCAACGACACATTGGATTTTTCCAGCTACGAGCAAAATCAACAAATAAGCTTGAGGGAACAGACCTTTTCTGATGTCGGCGGCCTCAAGGGCAATGTCGGTATAGCCAAGGGCGCGGTCATCGAAAACGCCAAAGGCGGCAAGGGCAATGATTTGATCGTGGGTAACGACGCCAATAACACCCTGGAAGGCGGTGACGGCAACGACGTTATTCATGGCGGCAGGGGCTGGGACAAGCTGTGGGGCGGGAAAGGCGCGGATACCTTTGTCTACGGCAGTCCGACTGATTCGGGCATGTTCAACGGCGTCGATACCATCACGGATTTCGAAAGCGGCAAGGACAAGATTGATGTGTCGGGTATACGCACAGTAACCGGCGGCAAGCCGATACGCTTGAACGAGTCCGTCCTCGAGCAGGGGATGGGACACGGGCTGATAGCTGGCGAAGGCGCCATTTACTATGACCCAAAAGAAAACGTCAGCACGCTGATGATAAATTACGGGGCAGGACACGCGACCTTTGAAGTGGAAGTACGAGGCCAACTACAACCAAGCGATGTGGTGCTATGAGGCTGGCCGCCCAGCATAGGCCTACTTCTCCAACATACGCACAAGCCTGGGCATCACGCTGAACACCGCCAAGGCCAGCAATGTACTGAGTACCGCTGTCGATTCCCGGCCCAACCCGGCCGAGACCCCAATCGCAGCGGTCATCCACAGGCCGGCGGCGGTGGTCAGGCCTTTGACATGCCCTTCTTCATCGTCCTTGCCTTTGATGATGGTGCCCGCGCCCAGGAAACCGATCCCGGCAATTACCCCCTGGACCAACCGGCTCATTGCATCCGCCTGATTGCCGGACATCTGCGGCACCATTACAAATAACGCGGCCCCCATTGCTACCAGCATGTGGGTGCGCACCCCGGCGGCCTTGCCCTTGCTCTCGCGTTCGAAACCGAGGATGCCACCCAGCACCGCGGCAATCAGCAGGCGCACGGTGATCTGGGTGAGTTGCCTGGCGTCGCCGATATCAGCGAATTCAGCCTGCAGGGTTTGCCACACTTCATGCCACCAGGCGTCCATGGATGCCGTCCTTTGTCGTGATTGGTAAAGGATGGACAGCGGCGACCACCAGTCAGTTGCCTGGAACCCCTGTACATCGCAGGTCCCTAACTCTGCATAGCCTAAGAGAAAGGAGATCGGCATGCCCCTACGTATCGAAAACCATCTGTGTTACTTCCCCCTCGACGACAACGGCCAGGAACAGAGCTTGCCTGCGACGCGGGTCACTGTCCTGACCGACACCGAAAAATCCATGTCCTACGTGGACTTGGCCGCCGAGCGGCTCTATATCACTGAAGCCGAGGCCGACGCGCTGACGGTCGCCGGAGCCCACGATGGACGCCAGCATGTGAAGGCCGAAGAACCTGGTTCGCTGATTTGATTGATCTGTATCAATACACCCATTATGGCGCTGCACCCTAGGCGATACGGGGTGCAGCTCATTGTCGCAGCACACCCAACGCAACCCATCTGATCCGCTTTTTATCACGCTACCTGAGTCTGTTATGCAAACAGCCCCCCGCGCATAGTTCATCGGCCTGATGGAGGCTGATGAGCGAACGACATGAGCGAAAGAATCCCCACCGTGGACACCTTTGAGCCCATACACCCGAAGAAGGTGAAGGCCAAATCCAGCGACAATCTGATTCATACCCGCAGTTTTACCGGCCTGTTCCGCACCTTGCGCGTAGGCGGTGCAGGCTTTCTGTTCCTGGCGGTTTTCGGCACCGTGTGGCTGAACTGGGGTGGTCGGCAGGCCGTGTTGTGGGACCTGGCTGAAAGCAAATTCCACATCTTCGGGGCGACCTTCTGGCCCCAGGACTTCATCCTGCTGTCGGCCTTGCTGAGCATCTGCGCCTTCGGCCTGTTTGCGATCACCGTGTTCGCTGGCCGTGTGTGGTGCGGCTACACCTGCCCGCAGAGTTCATTCACCTGGCTGTTCATGTGGTGTGAAAAGGTCACCGAAGGTGAACGCAACCAGCGCATCAAGCTGCACGCCGCGCCCTGGAGCCTGAACAAACTGGCGCGGCGCTCGGCCAAGCACGCCTTGTGGCTGGGCATCAGTGTGCTGACCGGGCTGACCTTTGTCGGCTATTTCACGCCAATCCGCCCGCTGGCCACCGAACTGCTGACCTGGCAGATGGGCGGCGTCAGCCTGTTCTGGGTGCTGTTCTTTACCGGCGCCACTTACGTCAACGCCGGCTGGTTGCGCGAAGCGGTGTGCATGCACATGTGCCCCTATGCGCGGTTCCAGAGCGTGATGTTCGACAAGGACACCCTGACCATTTCCTACGACGTGGCTCGCGGCGAACACCGTGGCCCGCGCAAACGTGAAGTGAAACCCGCCGACGTCGGCCTGGGCGATTGCATCGACTGCCAACTGTTCGTGCAGGTTTGCCCTACCGGTATCGACATCCGCGATGGCTTGCAAATGGAGTGCATCGGTTGTGCAGCGTGCATCGACGCCTGCGATTCGATCATGGACAAGATGGGTTACGCGCGCGGCCTGGTGAGCTATACCAGCGAACATCAACTGCAAGGCGGCAAGACCCACCTGCTGCGCCCGCGCCTGATCGGCTACAGTACGGTGCTGCTGGTGATGATCGCAGCCCTGGTGGTGGCCTTGGTGGAACGGCCCATGGTGTCGCTGGACGTGACCAAGGACCGTGGCATGTTCCGCGAGAACGCCCAGGGCCAGATTGAAAACATCTACAGCCTCAAGGTGATCAACAAGACCCAGCAGCGCCAGGACTACCGCCTGGAACTGGTGGACGCCGAGGGCTTCCAGTTGCAGGGCAAGACCGAAATCAGCCTGGCACCGGGGGAAATCAGCGATGTGCCGGTGTCGGTGGCATTGCTGGCGGACAAACCGGCGAGCAGCTCGCAGACCTTGCGCTTCAAGGTCTCGGATGTGGATGAGCAGTGGATCCATAGCGCTGCCGACAGCCGCTTTGTGGCGCCGCTGAACCGCTGAAAGATACCTATAAAAAGCTAATTGGGCCCCCATGAAACGCTACGAAAAATTCGCCGACGATATTGCAGAACTGATCCGCTCCGGCGTGCTCGGCCCCGGCCAGCGGGTGCCTTCGGTGCGCTACGCCAGCCAGACGTACGGCGTCAGCCCGTCGACAGTGTTCCAGGCCTACTACCTGCTGGAACGCCGTGGCCTGATCCGGGCACGGCCGCGTTCCGGCTACTTCGTCAACACCCACGCACCCAGCCCGTTTTCCGAGCCGGTGGTGAGCGAGCAAGTGCATGAGTCCACCGAAGTGGATGTGAGCGAGCTGGTGTTCTCGGTGCTGGACTCGATCAAGGACACCAACACCGTGCCCTTCGGCTCGGCGTTCCCCAGCCCGATGCTGTTCCCGTTGCCGCGCCTGGCCCGGTCCCTGGCCAGCGCCAGCCGGGAAATGGACCCGCGCCTGGTGGTCACCGACATGTCGCCGGTCAACCCGCAACTGCGTCGGCAAATCGCCCTGCGCTACATGGTCGGCGGCCTGATGCTGCCCATGGAAGAGCTGTTGATTACCAATGGAGCCCTGGAAGCCCTCAACCTGTGCCTGCAAGCCGTCACCGAACCGGGTGACCTGGTGGCCATAGAAGCGCCGGCGTTCTATGCGTGCCTGCAAGTGTTGGAGCGTTTGAAACTCAAGGCCGTGGAAATCCCCGTGCACCCGCGCGACGGCATCGACCTCAACGCCCTGGCGCAATCCCTGCAGCGCTATCCGATCAAGGCCTGCTGGACCATGACCAGTTTCCAGAACCCCATGGGCGCGACTTTGCCCGAGTCGAAAAAGCAGACGCTGGTAGAACTGCTACGCGAGCATCAGGTGCCACTGATCGAAGACGATGTGTATGCCGAATTGTATTACGGCCAGCAGGCACCCAAGCCGGCCAAGGCCTTCGACACCGAAGGTTTGGTGATGCATTGCGGCTCCTTCGCCAAAAGCCTGGCCCCCGGCTATCGCGTGGGCTGGGTCGCGGCCGGGCGTTTCGCGCAGAAGGTCGAACGCTTGAAACTGATGACGTCGCTGTGCCCCTCAATGCCGGCCCAGGCCGCAATTGCCGATTACCTGCAGCACGGCGGCTACGACCGGCACCTGCGCAAACTGCGCTATGCCCTGGAGGAACAGCAAAGCGCCATGCTGGCCGCCATCGCGCGCTACTTTCCGGCACAGACGCGGGTCAGCCAACCGGCCGGCTGGTACTTCCTGTGGCTGGAACTGCCGGAGCAGACCGATTCGTTGAAGCTGTTCCAGATGGCCCTGGCGCAGGGCATCAGCATTGCGCCAGGGCCGATCTTCTCGGCGACCCAGCGCTTTCGCAATTGCATTCGCCTGAACTACGGCAGCCCGTGGACGGAGGCGTCGGAAAAGGCGATGGAGACACTGGGGCGGATTGTGCGGTCGTTTTAGTCATGAGCAAGTCATTGGAACCGAACCCGGCATGACACCACCCAGTGACGTCTTCCCGATACCGAGCTTCTCATGCCTATCAACAATCACCCTGCAAGGGCCATACACCTCCCGGAACAGAACTGGCTCAAAGCTCCCAGCCACCCTGAAGGTCGATCAGCCGGCGACCAACGCAGCGCCAAACAACTCATCAACGCCAATCCGGCGGTCAAACATCTGTTACGGCGCCGGGACAGCTACCCCACTACCGACCAGCTCAAACGTCAACTGGGTGACTGGACCCGCGCCAATCCCAGCGCCCGTTCGCGCGCCGATGCAGCCTACAATCTGGCTCGGGTGGTCAACTTCCTGGATAACGTGAATGACCGCACAGTGGGCAACAGCGAACCCCGCGATGGCAAAATCAACGGTTTTCACAATGCGGGCTATTCCACCCGCAAGAACTCGGAGGCACGCGTGCTGGTGGCCTTTGCGCAAAAGGGCTATGAGGTGCTAGGAAACCTGGGCGCGTGAATGCTTCAGCGGCCACCGCCCAAATCGAGGAACGTCCCGGTGGCATACGACGCCTTGTCCGACAGCAACCAGATAATCGCTTCCGCCACCTCGTCTGGGCGCCCGCCACGGGCCATGGGGATACCGGATTCGAGTTTGCTGACCCGATCAGGGTCGCCGCTAAGGGCATGGAAGTCGGTGTAGATGTAGCCAGGACGCACCGCGTTGACGCGAATGCCCTCACCCGCCACTTCCTTTGACAGACCAATGGTGAAGGAGTCGAGCGCGCCCTTTGACGCAGCGTAGTCGACATACTCGCCGGGCGACCCCAGGCGCGCCGCCACCGACGACACGTTGACAATGCTGCCGCCCTGCCCGCCATGCTTGGGCGACATGCGCAGCACCGCGTGCTTGGCACACAGGATCGGCCCCAGCACATTGGTCTTCATGACTTTCAGGATGCAGAACTCGGACATCTCATCCACACGGGATTTGTGCCCCACAGTGCCGGCATTGTTGACCAATGCAGTGACACGGCCCAGCTCGGTGTCGACGCGATGGAACAGCGCAATCACTTCATCTTCGATGCTCACATCGGCGCGCACGGTAATCGCCTGGGCGCCCAGGGCGCGGACTTGTTCGAGCACACGGTGGGCAGCCTCTTCGTCAGACTGATAGTTGATGCAAATGCGATAACCCTGGCGAGCGGCCAGCAACGCCGTCTCGGCGCCGATCCCACGGCTGCACCCGGTGATGATGACGACTTTGTCCATGCGTGCGGTCTCCTGATTCAACCTGATGTTTAGGGCTGGATCCAAGAATACCCGTCACGCACGGCTTTTGTCAGGCGCCAAGGTGTCTTCGGCACGCTGGATGTCGACCATGAACCCTTCCGCCGGCAACGGATGGCCCAGCAGGTAACCTTGCAGGGAGTTACACCCCAGGCGCGTGAGAAAGTTCTGTTGCACATCGGTTTCCACCCCTTCGGCAACAATACGCAGGCCCAGGGCCTGGCCGAGGGCAACAATGGCCGAGACGATGGCGGCATCATCGCTGTCGTGCTCCAGGTCGCGTACAAACCCACGGTCGATCTTCAACTCGTTGGCCGGCAGGCGCTTGAGGTACATCAGGCTGGAATAACCGGTGCCGAAGTCGTCGATGGACAGATCGACGCCCATGTCCGACAACTGCTGCAACACCGTCATGCTCGCATCGGCGTCGCTCATGGCGGTGGTCTCGGTGATTTCCAGGGTCAGGCTGTTGGCCGGCAACCGATGACGTTCCAGGGCCTCGGCCACGCTCTTGACCAGCCCGGCGTGGCAGAACTGCAGCGCCGACAGGTTCACGGCGATACGCCAATCTTCATAGCCCTGGGCGTACCACAGGCTCATTTGGCGACACGCTTCATCGAGTACCCATTCGCCGATGGGGATGATCAACCCGGTCTTTTCCGCCAGTTCGATAAACGTCGCCGGCAACAACAGGCCCTGTTGTGGATGCTCCCAGCGCAACAGCGCTTCGGCCCCCACCGCAATGCCACTGGCCGCGTCGAACTTGGGCTGGTAGTACAAGCGAAATTGTTGCTGTTCCACCGCATTGCGCAGGTCCTGCAACAACTGCAATTGCTTGCGCGCGTTGGTGTTCATCGACGCATCAAAGAAGCTGTAGCCGTTCTTGCCCACGCCCTTGGCGTGGTACATCGCCGCGTCGGCGTTCATCAGCAGTTCCTGGGGGCTGTTGCCGTTGCCTGGGAACATGGCGATACCCACGCTGGCGGAGATCTTCAGCTCATGTTCGGCCACCTGGAAGGCGCGGTTGATCAGCAGCACCTGACGCTCGGCCAGGCCGAGGGCATCGTCCGGCTGGGTCAGTTGCACCAGCAATACGAACTCATCGCCGCCGATGCGCGCCAGGGTGTCGTGGCTGCGCAAGTCTTCGCGCAGGCGCTGGCCGACTTCGCGCAGCAACTGGTCGCCCAGATGGTGGCCAAAAGCATCGTTGACCGGCTTGAAGCCGTCCAGGTCGATAAACATCAGCGCAAAACAGCCGCCCTGCTCTTTCACCGCCTGCATGGCTTGCTGGATGCGGTCGGCAAGCAAGGTGCGGTTGGGCAGGCCGGTGAGCATGTCGTGCAGGGCCAGGTGGGTCAGTTCCTGGTTGGCCTGGCTCAGGGAGTCGGCGAGAACCGCTGTGCGCGCTTCCAGGCGTGCGTCGAGCAACGACGTCAGCAAGGCGATGGCCAGCACCGCCAGGGTGGTAACCAGCACCAGGTTATCCAGGCCCTTGCCGCTCAAACCGTTCAATGCCGCGCCGCAGAAGCTCTCGTCGGCAAAGCGTGCGGCTGCCATGCCAGTGTAATGCATACCGACGATGGCAAACCCCATCACCACCGCCGCGCCACCCCGGGCCAGGCGCACATACGGCGTATTGCGGCGCAGATTATGGGCGATCCACAACGCTGCACCGGAGGCTACCACCGCGATCAATAACGAAGCGCCAAACAGCGTCGGGTCGTAGTCGATGCCCGGCATCATGCGCATCGCCGCCATGCCGGTGTAGTGCATGCAGGCAATGCCGGTGCCCATGATCAGCGCCCCCAATCCCAGCTGCCAGGCCGGCAGGCGCGGTTGGCTGACCAGCCATAAGGCAAAGCCGCTGGACAGCACCGCAATCAGCAACGACAGCGCGGTAATCCCCAGGTCGAAGCCCAGGGCAAACGGTAAACGTAGCGCCAGCATGCCGATGAAGTGCATCGACCACACTCCCACTCCCATCGCCATGGATCCGCCAGTGATCCATAAGTAAACGGCGCGCTCCGTGGCGGTGGCGATGCGCCCGGAAAGGTCCAGTGCGGTATAGGAAGCGAGGATCGCGACGAACAGTGAGATCACGACCAGTGAGGGCGAATAACTACCGATGAGCATGGGACTTCTCGTGCACAGCGAGCCCGAGAGGCCCGTGCGAAATGGCAAAGCGGGCGATTGTAGCGAGAATAATTCTCGGGCAGTTGATTAATTACCAGAGGGCCATCAGTGGCATTTTGACGCCAATCATATGACTTAAAAACGACTCAAATCCGAGGGTTTGTCGAGGCCAACTGTGCCAGCAGCCCGCTCACCACAACAAGCCCACCCATGGGATCGAGTTCATCTTCAATTTTTGTCGGCAATCGGCGTCTGCCCGTCCCAGCCACAGCCCAAGGCGGCGATCAGTTGTACACTGGCCACCAGGCGCGTCTGCAGCAAGGTCAATACCGTGCGCTCATTGCTCAAGGCTGTGGCTTGCACAGTGACCACATCCAGGTAGGCAATCAGCCCGGCCTTGTACTGGTTCTGGGTCAGGCGTAACGATTCACGGGCGGCTTCCAGTGCTTCATTGCTGACCACCGCTTCGTCCTCCAGCACCTTGAGCTGCACCATGTAGTTTTCCACTTCGCGGAAACCATCCAGCACGGTCTGGCGGTACTTGGCCACCGTCTCGTCATAGGAGGCTACGGTACGGTCGACTTCCGCCGAGCGCTGGCCACCATCGAACAGCGTCATGGCCAGCTTCGGCCCTACCGACCAGAAGCGGTTCGGCAGGCTGATCCAGTCGGCGTACGTGCTGCTGGAGTAACCACCGGCCAGGCTCAGGGTCAGGTCCGGGTAGTAGGCGGCCTTGGCCACGCCGATATTGGCGTTGGCGGCGATCACCGAGCGTTCGGCCGAGGCGATGTCCGGGCGACGCTCAAGCAGTTGCGACGGCAGGCTCACCGGGATCTGCGGCAGCGCCGGAATGTCCTTGCTCACCGCCAGGTTGAAGTTGGCCGGCGCCTCGCCAATCAGTACCGCAATCGCGTTTTCCAGCTGGGCGCGCTGCCAGATCAGGTCGATCAGGCTGGCCTGGGTGGTCTTGAGCTGGGTCTGCGCCTGGGCCACCGCGTCCTTGCCGGAAACACCGGCGCGGTACTGGTTTTCGGTCATTTGCAGTGAGCGCTGATAAGTCTCCAGGGTCGCTTGCAGCAGGCGCGTCTGTTCATCCATGACGCGCAGTTGCAGGTAGCTTTGCACCAGTTCCGACTGCTGGCTCAGGCGCATCGCCGCCAGGTCCGCCGAGCTGGCTTCGGCACTGGCCTCATTGGCTTCCAGGCCCCGGCGCAGCTTGCCCCAGATGTCCGCTTCCCAGCTCACGCCCAACTGGGCATTGAGGGTGTCGCGGATACCGCTGCTGGAACTGCTCAGGCTGGCGCTGCTGCTGCCGGTGCCCTGGCTGGCGCGGGTTTTCCCGGCACTCAGGTCGACAGTGGGGTAAAACGCCACACGGGAACTGCGCACCGGTGCCTGGGCCTGGCGAAAGCGCGCTTCGGCTTGGGCCACGGTCTGGTTGGAACTGTTCAGGCGCAGCACCAGCTCATTGAGCTGGCGGTCACCGTACAACTCCCACCAGGCGCCACGGGCCAGGGAATCACTGGGGGTGGCCTGGCGCCAACCCTTGGCTTCCTTGAATTGCGCCGGCTCGACCACTTCCGGGCGTTTGTAGTCGGGGCCGACGGCGCAGGCGCTGAGCAACACGCCGCAGAGCACCAGGCTCGCCACGCGGGAGCCCCGGAACAGGGCCAATCGGGCAAAGGTTGAATCGGTCATAGCGCAGTGTCCAGGGCAGCATCGGTCCGCACGCCGCGCCAGGCGTTGAAGCGGTGGCGCGCGCGGTCGAGATAAAGGTAAACCACCGGGGTGGTGTAAAGGGTCAGGACCTGGCTGAACACCAGGCCACCGATAATGGTCAGACCCAGAGGACGGCGCATTTCCGCGCCATCGCCCGCACCCAGCAGCAACGGCAAGGCGCCGAGGATGGCCGCCAGGGTGGTCATCAGGATCGGGCGCAAGCGCAGCAGGCAGGCACTGCGAATCGATTCGAGCGGCCCCATGCGGTCATTGCGTTCCAGCTGCAGCGCCAGGTCGATCATCAGGATCGCGTTTTTCTTCACCACCCCAATCAACAGGAACAGGCCCAGCAGGGAGATCAGGCTGAACTCGCCTCCCGTCAGGTAAATGGCGAGCATGGCGCCGACACCCGCCGAGGGCAAGGTCGAGAGAATGGTCAGCGGGTGAATGTAGCTTTCGTACAGAATGCCCAACACCAGGTACACCGCCACCAGCGCGCCGAGGATCATGAACGGCTGGCCCTTCTGCGTGGCCGCGAAGGCATCGGCGGTACCGGCCATCTTGGCAATCACGTCTTCCGGCAAGCCGACCTTGGCAATCGCCCGTTCGATGGCGGCCGTACCCTGCTCCACCGTCACGCCGGGCGCCATGTCGAAGGCGATGTCTTCCGACGCGAACTGGCCTTCGTGGCTGACGCGGTCGTCGGCCAGGCTGTTCTCATAATGGGCGATGGTCGACAACGGCACCCGTGCGCCCGTGGACGTGATCACCTGCATCTGGTTGAGGGTGATCGGGTCCTGGGCATATTTCGGGTTGACCTCCATCACCACCTGATACTGGTTGAGGCTGTCGTAGATGGTCGAAATCTGCCGCTGGCTGTAGGCGTTGTTCAGTACGGCGGTGACCATGTTCATGTCGATCCCCAGGCGCTTGGCCTGGTCGCGGTCGACAATCAACGTGACCTGCGCCGCACCACGACCTTCACGGGCGTCGATGGCGGTGAGTTCCGGCAACTCGCGCAACGCCGCGACCACTTTCGGGTACCACAGGCGCAACGCCGCCAGGTCGCCGCTTTGCAGGATGTAGGAATACTGCGCACTGGTCTGGTCGCGGCTACCGCCGAATTGCAGGTCCTGGTCGGCCATCAGGAACAGACGCCCGCCCGGTACCAGCGGCACATCCTTGCGCAGACGCTCGATCACCGCCTGGGCGGAGACCTTGCGTTCGCTGATGGGCTTGAGGCGGACCAGCATCACCGCGTTGTTGGTGCCGTTGTTGCCGCCGATGAAGCCGGCCACGCTGAGCACCGCCGGGTCCTTGAGCACCGCCTTGCGGAAGGTCTCCATTTTCGGCTGCATCACGCTGAAGGACAGGCCGTCGTCACCGCGCACAAAACCGATCAATTGGCCGGTGTCCTGCTGGGGCATGAAGGTTTTCGGCACCACCACGTACAGCGCCACGTTCATGCCGATGGTCAGCAACAGGCTGAGCAGGGTCAGGCGCCGATGGCGCAGCACCCAGTCCAGGCTGGTGGCGTAGCCGGCGACCATGCGGTCGTTGATCTTCTGGCTCAAGCGTTGCAAACCGGTCATCTGCGTTTTGACGTGGGGTTTCAGCCAGCGCGCGCAGAGCATCGGGGTCAGGGTCAGCGAAACAATCAACGACACAATGATCGCCGCCGACAGGGTGATGGAAAACTCGCGGAACAGGTTGGTGACAATCCCGCCCATGAACAGGATGGACAGGAACACCGCCACCAGCGACACGTTCATCGACAGCAAGGTAAAGCCGACTTCCTGTGCGCCCAGGTACGCCGCCTTCATCGGCGGCACGCCTTCGTCGATGTGCCGGGAGATGTTCTCCAGCACCACGATGGCATCGTCCACCACCAGGCCGGTGGCCAGGATCAACGCCATCAGCGAGAAGTTGTTCAACGAGAACCCGTACAGGTACATCACCGCAAAGGTGCCCACCAGCGACACCGGCACCGCCAGGGTCGGGATCAGCGAGGCGCGGAAATTCCCCAGGAACAGGTACACCACCAGGATCACCAGTCGCACGGCAATCAGCAAGGTCATCTCGGCTTCATGCAAGGTGGCGGTGATCACCGGCGAGCGGTCCATGGCCAGGCTCAGCTTGACGCTGGACGGCAGCACCGCCTGCAACGCCGGCAACTGCGCCTTGATCTGCCGCACCGTCTCGATGATGTTGGCACCGGACTGGCGGTTGATCACCAGCAGTACCGCCGAGTCGTTATTGAAGAAGCCGCTGTTATAGCGGTCTTCCACACCGTCGCTGATCTTGGCCACATCCCCAAGGCGCAGGGCAGCGCCGTTCTGGTAGCGAATCAGCAACGGCTCGTAGTCCTTGGCCTTTTCCAACTGGTCGTTGGCCTGGATCTGCCAGTTACGCTCATTGTCTTCCAGCGAGCCCTTGGGCCGGCGCTGGTTGGCGTTGGCGATGGTGTTGCGCACATCATCGAGGGCCACGCCGTACTGGTCGAGAGCCTTGGGCTCCAGCTCGATGCGCACGGCCGGCAGGGAGCTGCCGCCGATCTGCACTTCGCCCACACCCGGAACCTGCGAGAGGCTCTGGGAAAGAATGGTCGAGGCCAGGTCGTACAACTGGCCCTTCTGCAACACGTCCGAGGTCAGCGACAGCACCATGATCGGCGCCTGGGACGGGTTGATCTTCTTGTAGGTGGGCATGCTGCGCATGCCGCTGGGCAGCAGGTTGCGCGAGGCGTTGATCGCCGCTTGCTCTTCCCGCGCCGCGCCGGTGATGTCGCGGTCGGAATGGAACGTGAGGATCAGCCGGGTGG